>Ga0272441_10001344_pt1 | contig 52552 bp, 46 predicted proteins | sample SSMProp6N_FD_193582 | JGI IMG/M metagenome (GOLD analysis project Ga0272441, IMG submission 193582) | Marine sediment archaeal communities from Little Sippewissett salt marsh, Falmouth, MA, United States - SSM-Prop-6N | ecosystem: Environmental > Aquatic > Marine > Wetlands > Sediment ...
GACAGCCTAAGAGCACAATCAACTGTCAACCTGATAAGTGTTTCAGCTGCCAGTGACTCAGCTTCAGCATCTGATTCTGATATCAACGAAAATAAAGCAAACTCCGGTGATGGTTTCATCTTTGAACTACCTTCTGGAAACCTGAAATTACAACCAAAAGCAGGATTAGGATCAGTATTATGTAATTTATTTTCAAACAATGATGGAGATGAATATCCTGATCTTGTTCAAACTTTAGCATCTCTACTAGGTGGAATGACCAATGTTGGAGCATTCCTATTAGGTAAATCCTTTAATACATTTAACCAAATAGTTAAAAATATAAATTGGGAAGGAATTGGCAACTTTGCACGAACTACAATCAATAATGTATACACCGATATAATGGAGGGTATACACTCCATACCAGATATTATCAACTACGGTACAACTCTATGGACAGACACTATTAAACCAGGAATAAACAATATAATGACTAATTATATCAGACCAGCTATCGAGGGAGGAATAGGCTTCTGGAATAACTATGTAAACCCAGCTATTGGTTATATTAGCAGTTACTTAGTAAACGATTTTTTACCATCTGCAGGACAATGGTTCTTAGACGATCTTCTACCCTCTGTAGGACAATGGTTAGATGAAAACGGTCAACCAATAAAGCAAGCTTTCTCGGATTTCTTAAAAAACACAGTACCAGAGATAATGAAAGGACTAGGTTACGCAGCAGTTAGCATTGGTACTAGCGCATTAGGAACAATAAGTACTATTGTGTCATTTATAAAATCTGACGAGTTTGCAGGTATGATTAATTTGGGACTAGACATCGGTGAATATTTAATGATAGGTATGTTCAACAGAATGCAAAGTAGATTCAACGATATGTTATATGTAGGTGGACAAATAGCTGACTTTTTAGATAAGTATGGTCAAAACATCCCAGAATCGATTAAAGATGGTATTAACTCATTCCTATATACATACAACAAAGAAACAAAAGGATACGAGGTTCCTCCTTTACTATCAGGTGGTCCCCTCTTAGATGATGATCTTTTAACCCCTGGAGACATAGTAGAAGCACTAATACTTGCAGGATACAAAGGCGGAGAAGCATTCCTCGGCACATTACTTGGAGACGAACCAGAAGAAGAGGATAAAGAAGCTGACGAAGAAGACGGAGAAGAAGACCCTGATCAACCACCTATGCTACCAACAGATGGATCAGAAGAAGATGACGGCGGCAAAGACCTAATCATACCAACAATATCCTTACCAGGTGGAACACTTGCATCACCACTTCTCGCAGAAGGACCAAATATTGGAGTAAGCTACTCAGATATGACACAAATGGTAGCCTACGCGTTAAATCCAATGCCATTCGACAAAGACAACATCAGAAAACCAACAGCATCCTTACCAACATCCGGATCAGGATCATCATCCAGTTCACTATCACTAAGCCTCGACGCAGCAATATGTGGCGCAACAGCAGGAGCATGTTTAGAAACAATGGGCATATCAATGTCAGCACTATCACAAAACACGAACGTCAACACCCTAGCAAATACAAACTCAGCAGCATCAAGTAGCAGTAGCAGTACAACAACCTCCTTCGCCCCACCAACAACTACAACAACACACGCAGGAACATCAACAATGCCATTGATAAACTAAAAAGAAAATCAAACAACAAAAAAAAAATAGAAGATAGTATATTAGACAACATCTAAAAAAAGATGTTGCCACTCTCTTTTTTTTATAAAAACCTTAACACATCACACCAAAAAAATATTTTTTTTGATTTTCTAAAAGACAGGTTTTATAAACAAAAAAAATATGTTAAACGTTAATAAGATGAACATAAAAAAAACACATATCATAATAATCATAGTTTTAATAATCCTAAGCTCAATCCCCTTATATAATACTCTAATGAATTATACAAAAGTATCAAACACTCTCACATCAGTAAATAATAACTATGAAGAACGAGAAAAAACACTAAATGATTATACCACTCTTTTAGAAGAGACAAATCAAAGCATACAACAACTAAAAGCAGGAAGTAAATATAATCTAAATGATCCATCATATAATATTGTTATAGATTTTTTAACAGAAGATAAAACAGATGAAAACACATACGATGAACAAACATACAACTGTGCACATTTCGCACGTGATGTAAACAACAACGCAGATGAGAAACAAATACGATGCGCATATGTTTATATAATGCTTAAGAAAGGAACACCACATACATGTGTAGCGTTTAATACAACTGATCAAGGACTCGTGTTTTTTGAACCTCAAAATGATAATATTGTAAACCTGGAAATCGGGAAAGATTACTGGTCTGAATGCATGGAACCTGGTGAATATAGAGGATCAGGAAACGAGGTAGTAAGCTATACACTTTATTGGTAAAAAAACGTGGAGAAAAAAATATGGGAAAAAGTGAAAAAATCACATATTTGCTTTCCATCATCCTAATAGGTTTAATTTTAAGTTGGCTTATATTATCATATATAGTTATTCCATCTATGGAAAACAGGACCGCAGAATTAGAAGACGGGATACCAATAATAAATGAGCGAATTGTTGAAAGACTGAAATCGATAAATGAAAACCGTTCTGAGCTTAAACAGTTGCAAATCGGGGATGAATATCATTTATATGATCCGCTTTATCAAGAAGCGCAGGAGTTCCTGGAGAACAATAAATCATATTACGCGAATGAAACTATTCAAAAAGCAAAAAATCAGGGTTTGCACTGTGCGTTAGCAGATATCGTAATGGGTGAAGAACAATTCATATATGAGTTAATATCTTTTAACACGGTTGATAAGGGACTAGTATATTTTGAAACAAACACAGCCTACCCTGTGACACCTGAGATAGGAGAAAGCTATATTACCTGTGTAAACCCGCCATACTCAGCTAACACTTTTAATGATACTATAACAGATATTATCATAATATGGTAAAAAATATCATTTTTTTATAGTTCATCTTTGAAAAGTAATTCCTCAAAAATAAAGTATTCAATATTGTAAACCCAACGTTGTGTATCATTTGGAACTGTGAACGTTCTATCAAGAGGTCCCATTTTTTCATCGCTGAAAAGATATGAATCCACCATTACCACGATAACACCATTGCCCCATCCCTTAACACCTATAGAGGTTATATTATCCTCTGAAACACTTATATCCAAGCCATAACCATTAATTTCAAGTATATCGCTAGTCGAATTTTTTGATAACCAAATATTAAAAGACTGCAAGAGCTGATTAGACGTGGAATCAACATTATCAACGGTATCCATCAACAGTAATTTACCACCAGCTCTGACATATGATGAAACCAGGTTAATCTCTTTATCATCAAAATCAACATTTGGGTTAATCATAACAACAGCATTACCATTAGAAACTGAACTCTCAAGTGTTTTTTCTAAAGATGGGAAACATCCGACACGTTGCGTCCAAACAAAAAACACATTATAATCATCTTCCATGTTCTCCAAGCTAACAAAAGGGTTAGGAGATGTTTTAAAAAATGAATGTTCCTGATCAAAACACACTTTGATGTAATCAGTATGACCTTCTGGAGTTTGATAACTAGCATTATTAACATAGGAGAAAACAGGAGCACCTATGGCGAAGGAAAACATCCCGATGAAGATAAAAACCGTGAGTATCATTGTTTTTTCCTTTTTCCTAAGGAGATACAATGATATTCCTAGGAGAATGAATGATAAAACTATGAAAACCAGGTTTAGATAATTAAACATGTTACTCCGGTTAAGATACTCAAATACCCCCAGGTTAAAATCTTCATAACCATCCATGAACATACAGAAACCTGAGAAACAAGTACTATCCGTAAAGGCTAGTACTCTTCCGTTTCCATGTTTAACCGCAGCGGATTGAAGTATCAGACCATAATCAATATCTGGTAGATTCTCAGCTTCTCTGAAGAACATCTCAGTGGAATAAGTACCAGGCTCAGCAAAGATACTGTTTCCAACAATAACATTCTCAGAGTTAACCGGTGCCTGAAGGCTACATGATGTTAAAAAATTAAAACTCTCAACATTTTTAACAGCTATATGAGGAAAAAGAGCCTCAGGAACAAATGTTGATTCCTCACGGGTTCCTAGTTTAAAAGTCGCATCAGTGTTAAAAACAATACCAAATCTACTAGCAACCTTGTTCAAATAACTATTCATACCCAGGATATTAGTATGATCGCCTATTAGATAGAGACCACCGCCATTCTCAACAAAACATACAATATCATCAACCTCCTCATCCGAATAACTACTCGTAGGGCATTTAAGAACCAGGATATCATAATTATTTAATAAATCCGAAGTCAAACTAATATTAGTGTTACGTTCAACCTGATAGTAATAATCCAACCATTCAGCCCAGGAGTAATAATTATAGGTAGAATTCTGCCCATACCATTCCTTGTCCATAGGACGAGTAGAAACCTCCCAGAGGCTGTGTTTCTCATCGATTAAAACCCGGCCGTTTTTTTCAGAACCAGGATCCTGAAAAACAAATCCACCAACTAGGAGAAAAACAGATAGGGAAACAAGTAAAAACATTACAAAACGGGATCGTTTAAATCTTAAATTTTTTAAGAAATCGAAACTAAAACTGAAATCCTTAAAAGACATAAATTTCATGAGCAACAACGCAAAAAGAATAAAACTCAATGTGATAATAAACGGGTTCCAGAAAACACTTAAATCACCAGTGTTTGTGAAAATAAAAACCAAAGAAACATATCTGAGTAATACAAATATCACACTTAAAACAAGGAAACCCAATAGATATAAACCGATTTTTTTAACACGCGGGAAGAAAAATAACAGCACCAAGAAACCAATAAAGATACTAAACCATGGGAAAAAACCAAGTTTTTCCAGAGTTGTAGTAAAAGGATATATCTCCTGAAATGTTTGTACAAAAATAACTCCATTGTTAACACTGGTTTCAAGACCAAATAATCTACCAACAACTGAGGTAAAACCAGATAAGAAATCCACTCTATGAAAATGTGTAGCAACAATTGAATAAACCGGGAAAAACAACATTTGAAAAGTTAAAATAATACCACTAAAAAACAATCCAATAGACACGTTATTAAATCTTCCACATTTAAGATAAGATCTACTCAGTAAATGTAAAACACTTATTAGGATTAAGATAGGACCAAGTGTAAGAGGAAAAGGTATCAGAATAATACAAAGAATCAACGGTACTAATAATATGATGTATTTTTTGTTGAAATAATCAATCTTATAGTCTCCTAACCCCGTTATGAAACAGATAACACCAATTGTTATAAATAAAAACCCAATGAGATAATTAGGGGATGTGAATATAGGTAGTATAAACAACCAAGAACAAGAAAGGAGTACTAAACCTAATAAGAGCAGTCGTCTCATGTTAGCATCCCCCGTTCACGTAGAACATCTATGATGCTCAACAAAAATTTCACATTCCCCGGATAATCCTTAAGATTCTTCTCTAAAATGAACTGACCATCAGCAATTAGAACTAGTCCACCGTTTCCATACTGTGTGAATGTAACAACATTGTAGGTGAAACCTGATGTTGTGATATTGTAGAAACTCTCTGTTGAACCAGGATTATTTATCAGTATCGGCCAGGCATTGACATATATAGGATCGTTATAACCAGCATCATAGTCCACTCTCCCAAGGGGTATATCACGGATATCAAGAGATAACTCATTTAACAAAGGCATAGATGCTTCCTTGTCATCATATCCCGTGCAAAGTAATACTACCCCACCATTGTTCATATAGTTTTTAATGAAACATATTTCATCATCGTTGAAACTCTTAGTAGGAGCGTTAAAAACAAGAATCTTACTGTTTTCAATATCTTCCTTTGAGAAATCCCTCAGTAACAATGGTAAAAAACCATTTGCATCCAGGTTAAACATTAAACCAACTATGGAGGTATTCTGAGCGTAATCAATGTTGAATCGTTCACCATGAGAAAGATCAATATATGCGATACTACCATTAATTTGAATATCGTCCATCAGATAAGGATTAATAGATGTGGAACAAATAAGACCAAAGCAAATCATCAACGGGAAAAAAACAGTATAAAAACTGTTTTTCTTGAATTTAACAAATAAAACAAAAGAAACCATGATAAGAATAACGGATGAAACGATTTGTAATAATTCTAAATTACCCGTTCTTCCACTGTTTAACCAGATGAAAACATTATCGATAAAAGGATGAGTATAAGTCAACATAGGATTTAAAAACGTGTTTGTATCACCAAAAACCAAAACTTTTCCATTACCATAATAGGCGCTAGCGGCAAGGGTTACGTCACCAATTTGTTCACCAGGTTTATAGATTAGATCTCCAAGAAATGCCTCCTCCACATTTGAATTATTTCCTCTATCAGAGAAACCATAACGTCCGGTTATAACTGGATTAGCAGAGGGCGAAATATCTAAGGAAGCACCAACATTGATCAATATTTCATCGAAATCATTGATACCCTGGGTTATTGGATGATGCATCAAATGATTTGTAGGTCTCCAGTTGTAAACAGTGGGATCCATGGAGAGCGCAGCATCAAAATTAAAACGAATTCCAACAGGATCAAGTAAGTTATTCAAAGGACATTGGGTTCCGCTAAGATTTGTATGATCACCAAGTACCAGGAGAGAACCACCGTCCTCTATAAAACCCCAGATATTTTTTTGTTCATCAAAGGAAAAGGACTCATATAAATTAATCACAACAAAAACATCCACATCATCAAAAAGATCATCTGTTATCTGATCGGTCTCAATGAATTCAACAAAACTTGGTAGATTAAGACTATGATTATTTTTTATGGTCGTGTAGGGTGAGATAGATTCAAGGAAATTTTCTTCATCATCTACAACCATTTTAACATTATAACCAGAGATGCTAAGATAAAACGGTAAAACGCCGAACATGCCCCAATTTCTGTCAGAATAAGACAATCCATAATTTGGGACCTGCCAGTCACCATACTGGTTCTGACAATAAAACAAAACAGTACCTTTATTCTCAGATTTATTTGACTCTGGCGTAATAGTAATAATAAAACTAGAGAGAAACAAAAATACCAATGCCCATAAAACTACATTTTTTAAAAATGATTTAACATTTGTTTTTTGATATTTTGGGATAATAATTACCCTATTCCCAATTTCATATCTAAAAAGATATATAAATATATATATCAAATATGCCATGAACAAAATAAAATTAAGAAAAACAACGACATTGACAACATCAGCAACAAAAAAAGACAAAACAATCAAATAAAAAATCCAAATAACCAGCAAACCAACAACATACAAAATAAAAACACGTTTTCTGCATCTATAAAACGAAAATAAAGAGATAGAAAACAAAAAGAAAAAAACCACTATCCACAGCCCACTAATTGAAGGACCAAAAGACATCTCACCACCTAAAAGTGATCCAATTCCACCCGAAAAAATAGATGACAACTGATTAATTACCCCCCTTAAAACAGGGACCGTCTGAAGAAAAATAAAGAACAACGCATACACAAATGAAAAAAAAGTTAAAAGAAAAAGCTCCTTTTTTTGAATTTTGAATTCATTCAAAACCAAAAACAAACCAGATGTAACCAAAGAGACTGAAATAAACCATAACATAGTAATTCTACTAGAGAGTAAAATAACAAAAGAAAGAAAAATGAATAAAAACCAAACAAACAATCTCCCTTGTGATAAACCTATTTTATTTTTTCCAACTAATACCTCATACATTCTTTTAAATGGAAGATTAAAAAGCATGAAAGCTATCAAAATGTAGAAACAAATAACAAAAACAAAAGAGGACTCAGCAATTATGATATTATTTGCTAATAAATTAAGTAAAAAAAGAACCAGAAATATGTTAACTCCAATAGTTATACCATTGACTATTAACTGTTTATCCTTAAACAAATCCAATCTCTCAGCCACCTAATTAGAATATTTTAATCGTTTTTTTTAATTACTGTAAAATAAACAACTACCAACTTTGATAAAAAGACTTTTAATAGCTATTTATCTACCCTTCCCTAGCTTTCTATGAGAATAGCAGTACTAATCCGTGATCGGTGTAAACCAAAGAATTGCTCAAGAGAATGCATTAAGTTCTGCCCTAGAGTACGCGCTGGTGATGAAACCATTATCATGGGTGAAGACGGCAAACCAGTTATCTCCGAAGAACTCTGCGTTGGTTGTGGCATCTGTATTCATAAATGTCCTTTTGAAGCCATAAAAATCATAGGTCTCTCAGAAGAACTTGATACTGATCTTGTTCATCAATTCGGAAGAAATGGTTTCCGACTGTTTAGATTACCCGTGCCTAAAGAGGGCATGTGTATTGGTATATTAGGACCTAATGGCATCGGTAAGACAACTGCAATTAAGATACTTTCAGGTCAAATTACTCCCAATTTTGGGGATTTCGATGAGGAAGCAACTTGGGATAATGTTGTTGAATATTATGCTGGGACAGAGCTTCATGATCATTTTAAAAAACTTTTAAATAATGAGATAACAAGTGTTGTTAAACCTCAGTATGTTGATAGGCTCCCAAAAATCATGAAAGGAAAAATATCTGAAATTCTTAAAAAAGCTGATAGCACGGATGGTTTTGATAAAATCATTGATAAACTAGGTCTTAAAAACATTCTTGATAAACATATCGAGAAAGGAGAAATATCAGGTGGAGAGCTTCAACTGGTTTCAATCGCAGCAGCATTACTAAAGGATGTAGATTTATATTTATTCGATGAACCATCAAGTTATCTTGATATACATCAACGTCTGAAAGTCGCCAGGATAATAAAAGAGTTATCTGAAAAAAGAAAAGTAATCGTAATCGAACATGACATCGCAGTGCTTGACTTCCTATGTGACAATGTCCACCTAGTCTATGGTGACGAGGGAGCATATGGTGTTGTGACACATCCACGTGGAGTCCGTCACGCCATTAACACATATCTATCTGGCTATCTATCAGAAGAAAACATACGTTTCGGAGAGAAAATCGAATTCTTTGAACATCCACCAAAACAACGTCAACAGATGAGCATTCTTATCACATACGATGACCTCTCTAAATCTTTTAAAGGTTTTAATTTAGAAATAGAAAAAGGCATTATACGCCAGGGTGAAACAATTGGTATCGTTGGCCCTAACGCTATTGGGAAGACAACCTTTGTTAAAATGCTAGCAGGAGCCACTGAGCCAACCCAGGGTAAGATTGAGCATGAAATAAAAGTCAGCTATAAACCTCAATATATAACCCCTGATTTCAGTGGAACAGTTAGAGATTACTTTGAGAAAAATGCCCCGCAGCTTTTCACTTCTTCATTTTTTAAAGCAGAGATTTTCGAACCATTTAATCTTAAATATCTGTTAGATAAACAGGTTCATACTCTTTCGGGTGGAGAACTGCAGCGTGTTGCTATAGCAAACTGCCTAGTTCAAGAAGCTGATATATATCTTATCGATGAGCCATCTGCATATCTAGACAGTGAACAAAGAATGGTTACATCACGTACCGTACGTCGTGTTATTGAAAAAACAGGGAAATCAGCTCTGATCGTGGACCATGATGTCTATTTCATAGATATGATAAGCGATGCGCTTATCGTCTTCGAAGGAGAACCGGGGAAACATGGAAAAGCTAGAGGTCCTTTCAGCTTGCATGAAGGTATGAACCGGTTTTTGAAGGATGTTAACATCACCTTCCGTCGTGATGAGGAAACTAAACGTCCCCGTGTTAACAAACCTGATTCCTTCATGGATCGCAAACAACGTAAAGAAGGAGAGTATTACTACAGTTTATAGAGGAAAACTATAAAAATATGAATACATTATTTTGATATCTATGGTACGAGGCGTTGGGTTCACCAAGGACAAAAAGAAAAAAGAAGGACTAACAAAAGATAAGGATTACATTACAGAAGCATATCTACAAGGCGGGAAAGCCGTTGGCAAGATGACTAAAAAATTGTTAACAGGGGAAAAAAGAAAAAATAACACAATAGTTTTAAAGTATTAACACTTTTTTAGTAATATCATGCCGAGATCTGGGAGGCTTAGAAGTTTTATACGCGATTGCAATGAATCACCTAAAGCCAAAAGATTATCATTTATCCCTCCATATCTAATACTTATTCTGGAATCCATACTTATAATTCATGCAGTTTTTGTGAACGAACCATTTGTGATATTTATAACATCAGTCCTATTAGTAATCTCCATAATTGAAGCAATACTAGTATCACGAGAGATGCGTGAAGATTACCAGAGAAGGAATTTTGATAGAATTCTTACCATCAGACTCGATGATTTTATAACACGACGAAGGCAACCTAATGTGAAAAACATTGTTACAGACTTCATAGAAAGATACCCTGAGTATAGTGCTAACCGTAATGAAATTTATCATACAACCTGTCAAATCCTTGAGACACATAAAGAAGAAGCGATTGAAAAAGAAATAGCAGCTAAACTCAAGTTGTTTATTAAAAGGAAGAAGAAAGCAAATGTGAACGATATAGTAGAAGCATTTGTAAAAAAACATCCGAAATATAAAAGATATCGTATTGAAATCTATGAAAAAACCTGTCAACTAATGGGCGATCCTCAAAAGAAATAAAAGATTAGAGGGATTCTCTTTTTCTAAAGGCCTTTAAAATAATATCACGAAGTTCCTCTTCATCTTTAGCATTAATCCATTCCTCTTCAAAATCTGTCTCCTCAGCTATCTGAATCATCCACATAAGACAATGTAAGTAGAAACTTTTCTGATCAGGAGAAGCAACAACGATGAAAAACGCATGAACCGGGTCAACATTATCAGATAGAATAATACCCATACGACTACGTACCAGTATTATCTCAAACTTATCTCTACCATGTATAACATTAGAGATAATACCCACGCCAGGATGAATAACAGCGCTAGAATCCTCCTTACGTTTCTTCAACAAATTATAAAGCTTATCAATCTTAATGTTAAGACGACCTGAAAGTTTCTCCGCGATAAGTAAATTAAACTTATCAGGACGCATATACTTGTAAAGATCAAGCACATCACATTCCATAATGAGTTTTTCAAAACGTTTCTCCTGAAGATTATCGCGTTCAATAATGATCTCACGGAACTCCTCATCAACCAGATAGCCTGTCTTTTTATAACCAGTAATACGTTCAATAACATGAAGAAGGGTATACTCCCGCCATATCTTATCACGAGCAAAAAACCAATACCAACAGAAACCAAAACCAATGAAACTACCAACAAGAAGCATCGGCACCAAACCCATCTGAATAATCAGGAAAACAAAACCACCAAGTCCAAAAGTCTGAACCCAAGGATACCACGGTGATTTAAACCTTGGACGATAATTACGGATCTTACTCTCACGCATAATAATCAGAGCCAGAATGACAAAAATAAACAATAAGATCTTCAAAGTAGAAGCAGTCTTCACCAAACCCTCGATATCCAAAAAAAGAATAACAACAACCATAAAAACCGTAGTAAAAATAATTGAGAACACCGGGGTGCCGCAAGAGGAAACCCGAGAAAAAACCTTCGGCAGAAGCTGATCCTTACCCATAGCCATAGGATCGCGAGAAGCAGCAAGTAAACCAGCATTAGCCGTTGAAATAAACGCAAGAATAGCAGCAACAGCCATCACCGCACCACCAATACCACCAAAAAACGGAATACTCTCAGCACCAACAGTAATCGGAGTATTAGAACCAGTAAGAACACCCGGATTAGAAACACCAACTGTGACAAAAATCACAAGAAGATACAAAATAGAAATCAAACCCCAGGAGAGAAACATACCTAGAGGAATATTACGACCAGGTTTCTTACATTCCTCAGCAACACTACAAATCTTAGTAAGACCACCAAAAGAAACAAAAATAAGGCCTGCAGTAGAAAAAACCGAACCCCATCCATAAGGAGTAAAATTCTCAAAATTACCAGGCTCGATAAAAAACAAACCACCCAAAACATAAACAGCTAGTAAAGAAATCAAAACAAGCACAAGAACAATCTGAGTTTTACCTGTTTCCTTAACACCATAAATATTGATAACAGCGAAAACAATACAGAAAAAAACAGCAATAAGCTTCATATGAAACTCTGAGAAACCTGGATTAAGTAAAACAGCGAAAACACCAATACCCACAAGAGCAAAAGCACTTTTAAAAGCCAGAGAAAACCATGCAGCAAAACCACCAATAGTCCCCATCAAAGGACCCATACTACGATCAATAAAAAAATAAGTACCACCAGCTTTAGGCATAGCCGTAGCGAGCTCAGCCTTTGACAAAACCGCAGGAATCACAAGAATACTAGCAATAGCATAAGCAATAATAACCGCTGGACCAGCTTTTGCAAAAGCCAGCCCGGGTAAAACAAACAATCCTGAACTTATCATCGCACCAGAAGCAATACAAAAAATATCCAGTAATCCTAACTCCCTTTTAAGACAACTGAATTTATCTTTTACACCCATCCAATTAAAACATAATAAAGTAACTCTATAATATGATTTCCTTAAAGAACCGATCCTTTTTTAATCACAGCCTCAACAAGGTTTACTCCATAATGATAAGGTATAAACATATGATTAGGACAACCCAATATTATAACATCAGCCTGCTTACCCTTTTCTAAACTACCAACACTGTTGTTCCTACCGATGCTACATGCAGCATTAAAAGTCGCAGCACACACTGCCTCTGCAGGTGTCATCTTCATGTTAAGACATGCAAGCTGTATAATAAACTGCATGTTTTCAACATAACAATTAGGATTAAGATCAGTTGCAAGAGCCACAGGAACACCCAGACTAATCATCCTTCGAGCATCAGCATATTCTTTCATCATCAAAGAAAAAGGAGTACCCGGTAACAATACTCCGACAACACCTTTTTCTGCCATAGACTTCAAACCTATTTCATTAGATCGGAGGAGATGATCCGCGCTAACCGCTCCAACATTTGCAGCAAGACCAGCACCACCAGTATCAACGATTTCATCAGCATGAACCTTAGGAATAAGACCATGTTTTTTACCAGCCATTAATATCTTTTTTGATTGAACAGGTGTAAAAACATCTTTTTCACAGAAAACATCACAGAAAGACGCGAGCCCTTTGGCCCTTGGAATCATATCATTGATAACAGTGTCAACATATTCATCTGGAGTAATATTTTTGGGGACTGCATGTGCTCCAAGAAAAGTTGAAACAATATCCATAGGATGTGCTTCATTGAGTTTTTTATTGGTTTTAAGGATTCTAATCTCCGTCCCAGTATCTAATCCATAACCTGATTTCGTTTCACACGTCGTAGTACCATGTTTTATCATGTTATCAAGTCGTTTCCTAGCCTCCTCTAGCAGGGTTTTATCAGAGGCTTTACGGGTTTTATCTACTGTGTAAAAAATCCCACCGCCTTTCTTTAAAATATCCATATACGTGAGTCCCTTGAGTTTCATATCAAGCTCGAATTCACGCGAACCAGCAAAAACAAGATGCGTATGCGGATCAACAAAACCAGGCATCACTGTTTTACCTGAGGTAACAATGGTTTTTTTTGCCTTGTATCTAAGGTTTTTTCCAACATCAACGATTTTCCCGTTTTTAATAGCAATTGACCCGTTTTTTATAATACCAAGGCTGCTCATTTCTTTTTTAACACGTGGTCTGCTTGGACCCTTCAACGTTATTAGCTCATTTGCGTTTTCTAGGAGAATATCAACGGTTTCCATACTACGTTTCCCAAACAGTTAAAAGAAGAACCTAGATTAAGGGTTTGCGGTGGAGCTTTTATGAAAAAAATCGTTGAATGTGTTCCAAATTTCAGTGAAGGACGAAACAAGTCAGTGATTAATGCGATAGCTGCAGCTGTTAGCGCTTTTGATGGTGTTAAACTACTTGATGTTGATCCAGGTGCTGATTTTAACCGTACAGTCTATACATTTGTGGGTGAACCAGAGCCTGTTCTTGAGGCTGCTTTTCAAGCTACCTGGGTTGGAACCAGTCTTATTGATATGACAAAGCATAAGGGCGAACATGCTCGTATGGGAGCGCTTGATGTCTGTCCATTTATACCTATATCTGGTGTGACTGACAAGGACTGCATTATGCTTTCAAAAAAATTTGGTGAACGAATGGCAAAAGAACTAGGCATCCCAGTATTTCTTTATGCTAAATCAACGGCTAAACCTGAAAGAATACGACTTCCAGATATCCGGAAAGGAGAATATGAGGCTCTTGAAGAGAAATTCAAGAATCCAGGTTTTAAACCAGATTATGGTAAACCAGTTTTTATTCCAAAAAGTGGTGCTACTGCTACGGGCTGCAGAGACATCCTAATCGCGTATAACATAAACCTTGATACCAGTGACAAAACTTTTGCTTCAAAAATAGCTGGAAAAATCCGAACCAGTGGTGTTATCAAAAAAGATAAGGATGGGAATAAAATAATCGGGCCTGATGGGGAACCTGAGCGTATACCCGGCATGTTCAAAGGCGTACAAGCTGGTGGTATGATGTATAATAAAAACATCAGCCAAGTTTCAATGAATCTTCTTAACTACAAAGATGTAAACATGCATGATGTTTACGAGGCTGTAAAAAAAGAAGGAGAAAAACTAGGAGTAAAAGTTACCGGTAGCGAGATAGTAGGACTTGTTCCAAAGGAATCTCTTTTGCTTGCGGGTAGGTTTTATTCTAAAAAAGAAAAACTAGGAGTTTCTGATGAACGGGAACTAGTAACCCTGGGTATTGAAAAACTAGGACTTTCAGATTTATATTTGTTTAAACCAGAAGAGAAAGTTATAGAGTATATGGTCGAGGAAAAAGGACCTCTTGCCTCTATGAAAATCAGTGGTTTCCTCTCAGAACTTGCATCCAGCAGTCCTGCTCCAGGTGGCGGTAGCGTTGCAGCACTTGCTGGGAGTCTAGGAGCATCATTATCATCCATGGTCTGCAACTTAACAGTCGGGAAAGAAAAATACAAAAAGTTTGAGGATGAAATCAAAAAGACTTTGAAAAAAAGTGAGGAGCTACGGAACGATCTCACAATACTTATCGATAAAGACTCAATGGCTTTCAATGATGTAATGAAAACCTTTAAAATGCCTAAGGATACAGAGGAGCAGAAAAAGAAAAGAAGCGCTGCTATTCAGGAGGGTTATAAAACTGCTTCTATGGTTCCAATGGAAACCGCAAAAACCTGTGCAGAAATCCTAGATATTGCAAAGACTGTTGCAGAAAAGGGTAACCAGAATTCGATTACAGACGCCGCAGTATCAGCTATTATGGCCAGAGCAGGTTTTGAATCAGCCATTTTTAATGTAAAAATAAACCTTGGTTCTATAAAGGATGAAAAATTTGTAAAAAAGATTTCATCTGAACTACAAAATTTACAAAAACAGGTATCCAAGAAATCAGAGGAAATCCTCAAGATAGTAGATAAACAGTTGTGATCTTGCAAATTTATAAGTATATCCTGTTTACTTTCCATTTTTTAATTATGAAATCTGATATTGAAATCGCAAAATCAGCAAAACTAGAGGATATCTACAAAATCGCGGAAAAAGCAGGAATACTAGAAGACGAAGTAATCCCCTGCGGGGGATTTAAAGCAAAGATTTCCCCTAAAATTTTTGAAAGAATAAAGCAGAATCAGGATGGAAAACTCGTTCTTATCACAACAATAAACCCTACATCCAGTGGTGAAGGAAAAACCACTATGACCATTGGTCTATCTCAGGCACTCTCAAAGCTTGAGAAGAAAACCATGCTTTGCATACGTGAACCATCTCTAGGCCCAACTATGGGAATTAAGGGAGGAGCCGCAGGAGGCGGTTATTCTCAGGTTTTACCCATGGAGGACATCAATCTTCATTTCACAGGTGACATGCATGCTATTACTAGTGCTCATAACCTCTTGGCTAGCCTTCTTGATAATCATATTCATTATGGTAACGAGTTCCATATTGATCCACGGTATATCGTCTGGCCACGTGTGATGGATATCAGCGATCGGGCATTACGACGTGTGGTTGTAGGTCTTGGTGGACCGAAAGATGGGGTCCCACATGAGGAAGAATTCGCTATTACACCAGCCTCTGAGATTATGGCTATCCTATGTCTATCAAAAGATTTGAATGATCTTAAAGAACGTCTCAGTCGCATCATTGTTGCATACACATATGATATGAAACCTATCACAGCTAAGGATCTGAAAGCAGTTGGAGCAATGGCCGTACTTTTAAGGGATGCCTTGAAGCCCAATCTTGTTCAGACCATAGAGGGAGTACCTGCATTGGTGCATGGTGGTCCTTTTGCAAACATAGCACATGGGACAAATAGTCTTATCGCGACTAAAATAGCGTTGAAACTTGCTGATTACGTTATAACCGAGGCAGGTTTTGGATCGGAACTTGGAGCAGAAAAATTTTTTGACATTGTATGCAGAACAGGAAACCTTAAACCAGATGCAGTAGTAATGCTTGTTAGCATTAAGGCTTTGAAAAAACATGGAAATGGCAACGTAAACAATGGTCTCCCTAACCTTGAGAAACATCTGGAAAATATACAAATATTCGGAGTCCCAGTTGTTGTTGCATTAAATCATTATATCGACGACACAGAAGAAGAAATCAAAATTGTTGAAAATTTTTGTAAATCAAAAAATATATCTTTCGCTGTAGCAGATATCTGGAGTCAAGGTGGAGAAGGCGGTATTGAGTTAGCTGGAAAACTCGTAAACCTGATCCATAATAATCCATCAAATTTCAATTTTTTATATGATCTAAACCTATCTATCAAGGAAAAAATTGAGACGCTTGCTAAAAAAATCTATGGCGCAGGACGCGTAGTTTATACTGTTACCGCGGAGCGTGATGTAAAACTCTGTGAGGAACTTGACCTGGATAAACTCCCTGTTTGTATAGCAAAAACACAATACTCTTTATCTGATGACTCAGAGCATCTATGTAGACCTAAAGGTTTTAAAATAACTGTACGTGAAATTAAATTCTCCGCTGGTGCAGGATTCCTAGTACCCATGACTGGGAAGATTACCACAATGCCAGGTCTTCCTAAAAAACCCACATCTGAAAATATCGATATAGATGAAAATGGTAATATTTCCGGTCTTTATTAAAAAAATAAGGATAATTTGATATAGCAAAAATCTCATATCGCTTGTCTGGGAGGTTAAATTTATGACTGAGGATCTTAAGTCACATGTAGATGAAATCTTAAACGCTATTGATGGTACTTCCAATAAGAACGTTTCCAAAGAGGAACTTGAGAAAGAACTCAACCGTTTTTTGGATTATGGTGTTCCTATCAAGCAAGCTAAGCAAACACTTGTTAAAAAATATGGGGGAAGTGTCGTTTTTACTGATTCACCAGTAAACATTGATCGCACATTGATTTCTGATCTTGAACCAAATCAATCAAGTGTGAAACTCCTAGGGCGTGTTATTGCTATAAACCCTAAGGATATCACTGTGAAGGGTGAAAGCAAAAAAATTTTTTATGGCATTCTTGGTGATGAAAGCGGGACTATTTCTTTTACATCTTGGACTGAGCTTGAGGTTGAAAAAGGAGATGTCGTTGAGGTATCAAACGCGTATACACGTGAATGGCAAGGAGCTGCTCAGCTTAACTTTGGTGACCGTGTAAGAATTGAAAAAACAGATAAAAAACGGCTTCCAGAGGGTGCTTTTAAACCAAGAGAATTAAAAGTTAAAGATTTACGTCCAGGAGTTGGACGAGTTGATATAACCGCCAGGGTTTTACAGATCAAGAAAAGAGAAGCAACTGTCAATGGGGAGACAAAAAAGGTTTTTTCTGGTATCATAGGTGATGAAACAGGTAAGGCACAGTTTACATCCTGGCATGATTTTAATATAGAAGAAGAGGGCGTGCTTCGTATTAGTGGAGGTTATGTGAAATCCTGGAAGGGTATCCCACAACTCACTTTTGATCAGAATGCTACTGTTAAAAAACTTGATAAAAGCAAAATAGCAAAGGATAAGCTACAAGTTCAAAGAATGCCTCTTCATGAGCTTGTTGAAAAACGTGGTGCTCTAGATGTAGAAGTCGAAGGAACAGTTATTGAAATACGGATGGGTTCAGGTCTTGTTTCACGTTGTCCTGATTGTAATCGTGTTTTAATGAATGAACAATGTAGTCTTCATGGAAAGGTAAAAGGTGTTCCTGATTTACGTGTTAAAATGGTTGTAGATGATGGAACAGGAGCTGTCGGTAGCATCCTCAACCGGGAACTTTCAGAGAAAATACTTGGTATAACCTTAGATGAATGTAAAAAAATGGATAACCATGACCTAACAAATGAGATCAATAACAAGTTATTCGCTCGACGTATCCTGTTACATGGTAATGCCCTTGGTGATGATTTTGGGACTAATATCATTACCAAGGATGCAAAACTTGTTGAGATGGATGTTGAACAAGAAGCTGAAAAACTTACTAACGAGCTGGAGGGTTTAATGTGAAACGAGAGACGGCTTGGAGAGTTTTCGCAGGGGAATACAATGATTCCACAGTGGAAATTAAAGGCGAAGGGGATATGGCCCCCTCATATATTGTAACACCTCTTGGGGCTAAGATAAATCGTATGTTTATCATCGGCGTTCTTACTGATGTAGAAAACATTTCAGAAGGCGGTGATTTGGTCCGTGCTCATATCTCGGATCCCACAGGTGTCTTCACATTATATTCTGGGTCTTATCAAAAAGATATCACTGATGCTCTTTCTAATATTGAAGTGCCAGCTTTTGTAGCAGTAGTTGGAAAAGTACGAACATATACCCCTGAGGAGGGTACCTTGTTTGTTTCTGTTCGCCCTGAGAAAATAATGGAAGTATCCGCGGATACAAGGGATAAATGGATTCTTGAAACCTGTCAAAACACTAGGGATAGGATTGGGGCAGTTCTTGAAGCAATGAAAATGGAGGGTACTAACGTTTATGAAATCCATAAACTTGGATATAGTAAGGATTTATCTGAGGGTATAGTTAGTGCTATAAAAAATTATGGTAAAAACATTGATATTAACAAATATATAACATTGATAAAGGAGTCAATTGAATATCTGAGACCAGGAAATAAAAAACTACCTGATTTAAAAGTTGAGAAAAAACAAAAAAAGGAAGGAAAAATTGAAGATCAAATTGAACCGAAAATCAATGAAATAGAAGAAGAGAAACCTATGGTAGAAGAGAAAACGGAGACAGAAACAAAAAAAGAAGAAACAGAAGAAAAAGATAATGACTCAGAAGAGATAGAAAAAAAGGTTTATGAAACAATCAAAAAAATCGAGGGCGAAGATGGTGCAGCATGGGATACCATCACTGAGAAATGCGGAAAAATAGGACTAGATAAAGATTTAATTGAGGAAGCGCTTAATTCCCTCATGGATAAAGGATTAATTTATGAACCAATCCTTGGTACAATCAAAACAACCTAAAATTAGTAATATCCCATTTTTTTCTTTTTTCGATACCATAAATAAGCTATTGGTCCAATAAAACCGATTGTTATTATCATCCCAATGATTAGCATTATAAATATAAGTTCTTGGTCTACATTGTATTCCTCGAGTACTATTCTTCCCTGGTATGTTGACATTAATGGGTATAGATCCTCGTTAGCTTCTCCATCAAGATTGTATGATGTATCGCCTATTGCGTCATTGTTATTATCTGTTCCATTGTAGTCATCCCAGTAGTTTCCATGTGATAATGTTTCATTGTACCATTTGTTTTGTGATAAATCTTGTGCATGATTGCTGTTATTCATGAAGTTATTATGGTAGAATTCATTGTTTAATGTGTTTTCCCATTCGCCGATATAAACTCCGTAGGAGTTATTTGTGAGATTGTTGTAATGAATTGTGTTGTTTTGGCAGTTATCAAGTATTGTTATTCCATTGTAATTGGTTTCTATGTTGTTTTCTGTGATAATATTGTTATTTGATTCTGTTATGTATATTCCATATTGTGTGTTTGTGAGGGTATTCTCATTTATTATATTGTCATGTGATTGTTGATTTATTGATATGCATGCTCCTTTCGAGTTTTGGAATGTGTTGTTAGTTATGGTTACATTGGATGTGTTAAATAATGCGATACATGAACCAAATTCCTGGTTTTCTTCCCGGAGTATGGTGAACCCAGAGATTAATACGTTATCTGCTGTGATACTAATTGTGTTAAACAGTTTTGTTTTTATCATGGTTTTTTCTTTGTTTATTCCTATAAGAAATATCGATTTGTTAATCACTATGCTTTCGTTGTATGTGTCATCCCAAACTTCTATTGTATCTCCATCCGATGCGTTATTTATTGCGTCTTGTATTTTCTCGTAATGTATGAAGGTAAGTGGTTTATCTACAACAGTTAAGGTTTTACCATTTGATGTCGTACATTGTAGATTTACGAAAAAGATGAAAATTATGCCAACTGTTAATATTGTTATGTGGTTTTTTTTCATAGTAATCCACTAATTCATAAAGAGAGAATATGTCTTATAACTTTGGAATTATTTCATTTTGACGTTTTAGCATAACAGGGTTTTTTACAGAATAGGTTTAAATAATGTCAATGTGAAACATTATCATGTTCAAGTGATGGTATAGGTGAATATTTATGGAAAAAAATATGACAAATTCTAGAAATAAGGATTTCCCATCTCTTTATGATGCTTTTGAACTCGGCGATCGTGTTAAACGTAGTTATAAGGAGAAAAATGGAAAAGTAAAAGAGTATAAAGGTATAGTTTTGGCTATTGAGGAAAACAGCATGGAGATTTACTGGGATACACTCAATGGTAAGTATCGACCAAATAATATGGAGCTTGCTTTTACTAACTGTCATATTGATGAGATTTATTCCGGTAATGAGGGGTATTCCCCCATTAAGAAGGAAAAAAATTAAATATATTCTTTTAAGTATTATTTAGTATATTCTTTTATATATCTTTTAATACACCTAGCAAAAAGCTTATTACCTGGAACTAACAATGTACTAAAGGAAATTAAGAGGTGGTAAATGAATAGAGAATCTATACCACTAATAATCGCATTATTAATCCCGATCATACTTGTCATACTAATTGTTTTATACATGTACGGCCACGACATTACAAAATTCCTAAGGGAACTCAACATACTTTATTACATAGTAATAATACCGTTCATTCTAGGTTTCTTAGTGATAATAATAAAATGGATTAGACCAAATCAATAAAAAAATTATACCTGTTTATAATGATCTAAATCAATTTCCATACCATCACTAGCAGCAATAACCTCAACACCTAATTTCTTAGAAAGATTCTCAGCAACAACCCATGGTTTCGCTTTAATCATGGTCATACCAAAATGAGTAAGAACACAAAGCCTTGGTTTATTACTAGAAATAACCCTTTCAGCATCATTAATAGAAAGATGTTGAATATCATCCCTATCATTAAACATAACCACATTAATAATCAAAACATCCTCTTTATAATGAGACTCTAAACCATTAAAATAACTAGTATCAGATATCAAAGAAAAAGAAATGTTTTTACCATAAACATTCAAACCATATGTTTCAACATTATTATGAACATGTTTAACAGGAGTGGAAAAAGAAATATTACCAATCTTATATGTTCCTTTCTCCTTTAAAACAACAACTTTTTCAACATAATCCCGAACATATTTCAAAACAACAGGATCATCATCCAAAGCCTGAGACGGAGCGAAAACAACTCCTTTCTTATTAAAACCTCCATTAGTCATAGCCTCAATCATAATGTTAACATCATTAGAATGATCAAGATGACGATGAGTCAGAATAATACCATTTAGATCTCTAGGATTAAGAGTCGGCCTGCTACTGAGACAACGGACAAGAGAACCCGGCCCAGGATCAATAAGAACATTCGTATCATCAAGAGTTAACCATAAACCGCCTGATTTACGCAGCTGTCTAGTCACAACAAAACGAGCACCAGCGGTTCCAAGGAACTTAATTTTATTCATATGATCTTATTCCATATTTATAAGAAAAATATTTACAGCCGATATTTTATTATCATTTATGAATCTTTTTGAATACACATACGATCTTGTTAGACAGATACCATCAGGAAAAATATCTTCTTATGGAGCAGTAGCAACTGCATTAGGAGACATACATGCATCAAGAGCTGTTGGGCGAATGATGAACCAAAACCCTGACCCAGATGACATGCCATGTTATAAAATCGTTCACACCGATGGACGTCTAGGAGGATTTGGAAGAGGAACAAATGATAAAATACGAAGACTTAAACAGGATAACATACAAGTATCAGATGGGGAAATCATTGATTTTGACAAAGTTTTTTTTAAAGACTATCAAACCGAGTATCCTTTGAAGAAACTAAGGCAGAAACAGATAGAACTCAGTAAAAAAATCATACTAAAAGATGATTTTAAAAATATTAAAACCGTAGCAGGAATCGATGTAGCATACCCAAAGGATGAATTCAAAGAAGCATGCGGAGCATGCATTGTTATGGATTATAAAACCAAGGAAATAATCGAAGAACAAACAGTTATGTGTAAAACCAGTTTTCCATATATCTCCACATATCTTACATTTAGAGAATATCCAGTTATAGAAAAACTAGTAAAACATTTGAAATCTAAACCATCGGTTTTCATGTTTGATGGAAATGGGATATTACATCCATATAACATGGGTCTGGCATCTCATGCAGGTGTAACTCTTAATGTGCCAAGTATAGGAGTAGCAAAAAGTCTTCTGTATGGCAATATTGAAAATAATATCGTAAAAATCAATGGGAAAAAAAGTGGTTATGCTTTGATCTCATCAAAACAAGCTAAAAAACCGATATATGTATCACCCGGGCATAGGATATCATTTGAAACCTCAGTTAAAATAGTCAAAAATTTTTGCAAATATAAGATACCTGAACCTTTAAGAAAAGCACATATACTTGCAAATAAAAAGAAACTAGGTTAAAGATTCTGGAATTCTTTACTTGATACAACAGGTATTCCAATTTTTTGAAAATACTTCTTGTATTCTGTAACCTGAGATTTCTTTAGTGCTTTCTTATTGATATAAATCCCACTTAGGTTTGGAGTTTTACTTATTGCTTTTTCAAACATTTCATTGTTTATATGGCCTGCGTCTATCTGATAAGATGGTATCATATGACCAAAGGCGACTTTTTTTTCAAAAACAAAATCAGTAAAACGCGGTGCATAATGACCTCCTCCGATTCCAATAAGAACAGGTATATTACTTGGAAGATCTTCTTCATAATGGTAAGATTCAAGTAGTTCTAATACAGATTTTGATAAGACAGTAGCTGGTTTTTCTTTTTTCCATTCTTCTTCTGTACTTCCGACCTCCACAAATAAAGTTGGTGTTTTAAGAAATGGTCCATGATGTGTTACTTCGAAGCAAACCGTGTGGTATAGCTTGTTTTTTTCAGCATTTTTTTTCAATAATCTTAATAAACACGTCATTAACCTTGGGGATGAAGGTATTAGAGTTTTTGATTTTCCCCCAAATTCTGCGTTTCCATAATTCCCAATTGGATGCGTAGTCAATGTTGGTTTCCCTGTCTTACTACGATGACGGGATAAAAAAATTACCTGTTTTAATTTAATATCAAGTTTATCCTCAACTTCTACATCAAGATTTTCATGTCTGATTTTACTATCGTTTATCGTTACCAATATGACGTTTTCCATTTTTTTATTCAAGTATACCGGGTTTTCAGAGAAGGTGTTTGTTTCCTTCCATTCAGAAAGTTTTAGAATTTGTTTTTTTATGTTTATACTAGCTGGATCAGAATTGGAAGAAACAATTAAAACAGTTATTTTATTTCACCTCATATCATTGAAAAGAAAGTTCACTTTTTAATTTTACCATATTGGTATTTGTATCTAGGATTTTTTTAGCATTTCTTTTATTTTATCCATTCTGACTATGAAATGTATTCTGTCTTCAAGTGTTGCCACTTTTGCGATGTATTTTATTTCGTCTACTTCTTGTTTTGTTGACAATAATCCTACGACCAACATGATTCCAACAAATCAAATTTATATTTAAGACTATATAATATTTATTGTACACTTATTATCATGTATCAATAAATTTGATTAATAAAATTATAAAACACTTAGAATTATGATAGCTTTGGCAATCTAAAAAATCCCATTTTGACATTTTAACGGGGCAGATTTATATATGCTTAGTCACAAAACCATGGAACATCGGTAGAGGTGAAAGAAGAAATGGTTAAATTTTGTCCAAAATGTGGAACACAAAATTTTGAAAATGGAATTTTTTGTTCAAGCTGTGGTTATAGATTTGAATCAAAAATAACTCAGACACCGCAACCGCAACAAACACATAATAATCAACTACAGCAAAATCCCTCAGAACAATATCAACAGTACAATCAATATTATCCCCCGGTTCAATCAAAACCCAGAAACATGAAACCAATACTCGCAATAATTGCTGTTGCTATCGCAGCAATTGTAATAACAGCATCTGTCTTCCTTGTCTTTACAGGCAATAACAGTAACTCCAATACTTCTAATGTACAAAAAATACCAGTATCTGGTGGACCAAGGGTAAACATGCAAAGCCTTGCATCAGGGAGCACTCAAACAGTTCCTGAAGAAGGATGTACTGCTACTTATTATTGTTATTACAATGGCAATAAAATCGGTGAAATAACCGAAAGCTGTACCGGGGAGATGACATATAATGGAAAAAACTGTTTAAAAGGCATAGGCGCAGGTGAACTACAATTAGAGATTATGGGATCATCTGTCTCAACAACTTATGAATACATTGTTTATTATGAAAAGGACACCTTAGCAATGGTCTATATGACTAGCACATATTCTTACACCGAGCCATATCCAATAACAATGACTGTAACAACTGACTATGATGAATCCTCAAGTCAGATCATAACTACAACAACATACCTGGGGCAAACATCCAGCTCTGTAACAACAGTGCCATCCAATTATTGGGAGTTAGACGACGAACTGGTAAATAACCTATATGTTGGGTATTCAACAGAAGTTTCTTACACCGTTGATGTAGATGGATATGAGTCAGATGTGACTATGGCAATTAGTATAACAGGAATAGAGGATGTAACAGTACCTCAGGGAACATTTGAAGGCTGTTATGTTATAGAAATAGATGCAGGAAGCTCGCTCATATCAATAAAGATATGGATGAACGAGAACGGCATTGTACCAAAACTAACAACATCAATGTTAAGTTTAAGTGATATAACGTTAGAACTACATGAGTATTACACCACAAGCTAAAAAAACATTTTTTTTATCTTTTAAAATTCCAATTTTCTGAAGCAAAACATTCTCTTTCAAACTTCTCAGTTAGGTTAATTTCCTCCTCAGTTAATTCTCCATCCACTAGTTCAACATTAAACTCTTTTTCAAAACCTTTCTTCATAGCAACTGCAACATCATTAAAAGAAATATTTTTATCAAGAATACGCCTAATCGATGTAACTCTTTGTTTAACATCTGAAATAAGTTTATCCTTTATTTTTTCATTTGGCACCTTCAAAACAGAAAACATTTTTTCAACATCAACATCCATTATAATAGTACCATGCTGCAGAACAGTCCCTAATTTCCTTGTTTGAGCATTACCCGAAATCTTCCTGTTACCAGCTATAATATCATTAATTGGTACATATTTGCTATCAATATTTAGCTCTTTCAAACCTTTAATTATTGCACCACAAATACGACCATAGCTATCCATAATGTTTTTTGGAATCTGAGGATAATCCTCAGAGATAACAATACTATATGTTAGCTCATGCTCGTGAAATACCGCTCCACCACCGGTTATACGACGGACATAATCAACACCATGTTTTCTGCACATTTCAAGATCTACTTCCTCCTTAAGACTTTGGAAATAACCAATAGAAATCGCAGAGGGTTTCCAAGTATAAAATCTAACAGTTGGCGGAACCTTTATCTCACTATGAGAAACAAGAACAGCTTTATCTATAGCCATATTAGTAAACGCAGTGTTATCCTCTGTTTTTAACAAACGCCATTGTTCACTCATTTTAAACACATCATAATACCTTGAGTTAATCCTTCTGAGTTTAAACCTATGAACTCGATATTATTTTCTTTAATAATTGAGTTTATCTTTTTAGTAAGATTATTTCTATCAATTTTATTATCAACCAGTTGTTTTTCTATGATTTCAATAGCTTCTTCAGGATATGCAAAAAAATCCCCAGTAATTCTGATACTGTCTATTGATTTATTTTTTTCATTGTACTCTAAAAAAATTTTCAGAAGTTTACCATCTGGCACTTTGTATATAGATTTAGAATTCATTTTATCTAAGAATAAAAAATTCATTTATAAACTTCTCTTTTATTGAATAATACTTTTTTCCGCATGGTAAGAACTACGTACCAAGGGTCCAGATTCAACATGCGAAAAACCTAAATCCAGACCAATCTGTTTAAACTCATTAAACTCCTTAGGGGTATAATACTTTTTAATCTCAGCATGACCTATGGTTGGTTGAAGATACTGACCAATAGTCAAAAAATCAACATCCATCTTTCTAAGATCCTCCATGGTTCTAACAATCTGATCTTTGTTTTCACCGATACCAATCATGAAACCAGATTTAGACCTTGCAGAATTATCAATTTTTTTGATACTTTTTAAAACAGATAAACTAGTACGATAATCACCCTGCGGACGAATAACTGGAAATAACTCCTCAGTAACCTCGATGTTATGATTCACAACATCAGGTTTTGAGTTCAGAACACGTTTCAAAGCATCAACATCACCCTTAAAATCAGGTATTAAAACCTCGATTTTACAACCAGAGTTTAAGTTCCTGATCTCTCGTACTGTTTCATAAAAAACACTTGCACCACCATCAATGAGATCATCCCGGGTAACAGAAGTTATAACCACATATTTCAAACCCAGCTGTTTAACACTAACAGCAACATCATGAGGTTCATCAGGGTTCAAAACCAAAGGCTCACCATGTTTAACATTACAATAACGACAATCACGTGTACAAACATCACCTAGAATAAGAAAAACAGCGGTACCATTACCAAAACACTCAGCGATATTAGGACATTTTGCCTCCTCACAAATCGTATGAAGTCTAGCATCACGCAATAACTTCTTCATTTTAACAAAATTCTCACCACCAGCAACCTTAACCTTAAGCCAATCAGGATGACGTCTCATACATCATACTCCCATGGTAACCCTTAAAAGATCACGAAGACCTGGTGAAAAACCAAGGATGAGAATACCAATTTTCAACAGATTCACAAGAGTTAAATGATTCTTTAATTCCTCCTTGAAATAAACATCAAAAACATAGATGACAATTATAATTAAAACAAATTTCACAATTGGAAACAAGGGACCCCATATTTCAAGAAGTAAATTAGAAGCAGGATGCTTCTCAGCATAATGTAAACCCATGCTAAATGGGTCCTTTATACTTATATAACTAGTAAAACCATCGATAAGATGACCTGCCAACATAGTAAGATTTAGAGGGTTCTTATAAACAGCGAGCTTCTCATTTTCCTTAAAAAAACGAACAAACAAACAAACCAATGCAATAATTAAAACAACCAATCCAGATACAATTAGAAAAACATCAAAACGCACACCTGTACTTGTACTCCATTGAAAACCCAGAATCCAAGAAGCAATCAAAAAAACAGATGGTATTAAAAAAATCAGACCACCACAAAACAACACAGAATTAACTGTAACATACGGTTTTTGATATCTTTTTTCAAGATAATAACCAAGTAATAAGAAGACAATCGCAAAAACAGCAATCTGCAGATATATCAATGGAGAAATATACCAATAAACAACTGGCTCATCAAAAAAACTAGTATCCTCCAAAACACGGCTAATTGGTCCAAAAAGAATATATGGCATTAAAGCCAAAGCAAACCTCCAATCAACCCTGATTTTAAGCCTTTTCAAAAGCTTATAAATAGCATATAAAGCAAATATCAGAATCACACCATAGGTGATCTCAGAAATCATAGTGTAACCTTCACTAGCCTCCACACCGTTATAAACCGCAACACCTCCAGAAGCATCCGCAACAACTGGTCCCCAATAATATTTCCAGATCCAGTTATCATAAAAAACAGAAGGAAAAAGAACAACTCCAACTATGATAAAGAGTATTACGCCTAAAAGAATATAAATCGATAATTCAACTTTTTTATCTCTAATGCAGTCTGATATTGTCATGATTTCTTTGCATGAAAGGAAAAGATAATATATTAATCCCGTGGTTTACCATTTCCACATGGAACGATTCACAAAATCAAAAACAATGGTATTCCCAAGAGAGATAATCGTCGGCCACAATACAACCTCTCAAATAGCCGAATTATGCGACAGAATAGGAAGAGGTAACAATGTTTTAATAGTAGCAGATAAAAAAACAAAGAAACTAGCAGGGGATGAAATTCATACTGTGCTTAAAAAAGCAAACTATAGCACCATGGAAAAAATAGTTTCTACACCAACCGTAAACGAAGTAAACCGTGTAATTAACTATGCTCACAAAAATAAAAGCGACCTGCTCCTTGGAGTTGGAGGAGGGAGCGTCATAGATGTTACAAAGCTAGCAGCATATGAACTTAACAAACCATTCATTAGCGTACCAACATCAGCAGCTCATGATGGGATCGCTTCTCCACGTGCTTCTCTTAAACATAGCAAGGGCAATATCTCAAAAACCGCTGTATCACCCTTAGCAATACTAGCTGACACAAAAATAATATATAAGGCACCATATAGAATGATTTCAGCAGGTTGCGCCGATGTTATATCTAATATATCTGCTGTAATGGACTGGGAACTTGCACATAGATTAAAAAACGAGGAATACAGCAGCCATGCAGCAGTTCTCGCAAAAACAGCTGCTCAGCTTTTATTAGAAAACGCTGAAGAAATACGAGCAAACAGTGAAGAATCAGTATGGATCGCAGTAAAAGCCATGATTGTTTCAGGTGTTGCCATGAGCGTTGCCGGTAACACTAGACCAGCATCTGGGTCAGAACACATGTTTTCTCACATGTTAGATCACCTTGGACCAGGGATAATGTTAAAAGGTAAAAGGCATAAAAGACCCATGCATGGTGAACAATGTGGTGTCGGAGCAATTATGATGGTTTATCTCCATGGTGGAGACTGGGAAAAAATCAAAAACGCTCTTAAAAAAATAGGAGCGCCGACGACTTCGGAAGAACTTGGGGTCTCTAAAAAGAAAATCATTGAAGCATTGGTGCGAGCACAAGAAATAAGATCAGAGAGGTACACTATACTTGGAGAAACAGGTTTAACAAAAGATGCGGCAAAAAAATTAGCAAAAATAACTGGAGTAATTTAATATGCCACTTGTAACACTTATAGGAGAGAAACTAGCTAAAAAAGAAACCGAGTTTATTTATTTAGGTCCTAATAATGAATGTAGAAACTGTAAACTGAAAACAGTATGTTTTAATCTTAAACCCGGGAGAAAATATAAAATAACAGAGGTCCGTGATAAAAAACATAACTGTAATGTACATGAGGGCACTGCAGCGGTTGTAGAAGTGCAAGAGTTACCAATTATTACAGCTGTTGACAAAGAAATTAAAGAAGGTGAAACTCTTAAAATAGAGAAAAACAATTGTAAAAGTATTGGCTGTGATTTTTTTGATTTCTGTAATGTTGATCTTCAGAAAGATAAAACATATACTATTGAGAAAATAATCGAGGAAATTAATTGTCCTTTGGGACATGGATTGAATAAAGCTGAAATTCGTTAATAAAAAATTAGTGACATTTTACATTAAAAATTAATCCATCCTCACCTTGAAACATTAATTCATTATTTCCTCTGTTGAACATTCTAAATGTTCCTTCTTCATCTCTGACTATTTTCGCCCAATACGTAAGGTTTTCATTAGGGTTGTTATGTTCATTGTCTGTTATTTGTGCATAGCCAATGCAAATAACTGATGTACCGGAAGTCCCACAATTCCAGGTTTCACCAATTATATTTATCTTCTCAGAAACATCGGTTGAGTTATCAAATCCTTCATAAACTATATACATTGTCTTATGCCCATTATCAAGTACTCGATTCCCTGCAATCATTGAGTTGTAATCCAAACTAATGTTTTTTTCATTCATTGCATTATTAATTGTTTCTTTGGTTTTGTCTAGGAGTTCATCTTCGTTCATCATGAAAAATGTTTTTAGAGTTGTAACCGTCAGATACGTGGGATAATAATCATTAATGTTTTCGTTTAACCGGTATGTAAAACCAAGTATTTGTTCTAATCCTAGAAGTTTTGACTCATTGTAACGTTCATCATCATCTTCAATCCAATTATCATCAAGGTATACATTTTCGATATATGCAGGTGTTATCTGTATGTTACTAAAGAAAACCGCAAAAATAATCACAATAATTATAAAGGCTGCAATACCTATGTAAACTCGATTATCCGATCGTTTAAAAGCCACGTTTATTAATCCTCTCAGTAATACTTTAATCTAACGAAATATCTACCCATAGATTAAATTGATGTTATTATCTTAGCTATTTCTTCACGTTTTTTCTTGTCATTAGGCAAAGCCATCGAAGAACGCCATCTTTTTGACCCATCAGGTAGGTAGTAACCCCTGGAAACTGCAATAAATTCATTTTCACCAACCGGAGTCGTAACCTTTCGCTTAGATATCTCTATGAAACTGTTTTTACCAAATTTGATCTCCTTAGATTTAAGAGTTTCAAATTCAACCATTTAAAACGCCTCCACATTCTTTCCGTTAATCTTTTTTTATATTACATTAATGTTTACTTTATTTTTTATTATTTATAAGGTTTATGTATCATAAGTCTTATCCAGAATAAAAAATAAAAGAGGTTTATTTTTTTAAACCTGCTTCCTTCCTTAGCATTGCTGCTTTATCTGTTTTCTCCCATGTAAAATCAGGGTCTTCACGTCCAAAATGACCATAAGCTGCTGTTTTAACAAAAATAGGCCTTCTAAGATCAAGACTACTTATAATCTCACTGGGCTTAAGTGGGAAAAACTCTCGTATAAGTTTCTCAATTTTATCAACAGGTATCTTATTGGTACCAAAACAGTCAATATTCACGGATACAGGTTCTGCAACTCCAATAGCATAAGCAAGTTGAATTTCACATTTATTGGCAATACCAGCTGCTACAATGTTTTTTGCTATATATCTAGCTGCATATGCTGCACTTCGATCAACCTTTGTTGGATCTTTACCTGAAAAAGCTCCACCTCCATGACGACCGATACCACCATATGTATCCACAATAATTTTTCTACCCGTAAGACCAGCATCAGCATAGGGTCCTCCGCGGATAAATGCACCTGTTGGGTTCACATGAAAAACCGTGTTTTTATCAATCCATTTTGTACATATTGGTTTGATTACTTTTTCTAATATATCCTTTCGGATTCGTTCATGTGCTACTCCGCTATCATGTTGAGTGGATACAACAATTGTATCTGCACGTAACGGTTTCCCTTTTTCATCATATTCTATTGATACTTGTGATTTTCCATCTGGACGAAGATATGTTATCTCACCTTTTTTTCTAGTCTCTGCAAGTTTTTTTGTAAGTTTATGAGCAAGAGATATTGGAAGAGGCATGAGCTCCTTTGTTTCATCACATGCATAACCGTACATCATGCCCTGATCCCCAGCTCCTTGTTCTTTATGAAGGCCATCACCTTCTGTAACACCTTGCGAGATATCGGGGCTTTGTTCTGTAATTTGAACCCAAACAGAACAAGTCTCCCATTCGATACCAAATTCTGATTTAGTGTAGCCGATATCTTTAATAGCGTTTCTTACAACACGTGGTATATCAATATATTCACCTGTTGTCATCTCACCAAAGACCATTACTCCACCATTTTTTGTACCAGTTTCAATTGCTACTCTTGAATGACCATCTTGTCTTAAGGCCTCATCGAGTATTGCATCTGAAATTAAATCACACATCTTATCAGGATGCCCTTCAGTTACCGACTCTGAACTAATAATTATCTTTCTTTTTATCATATATTTCACCTATAAATCTACTTTTAGCCTCCGAATTTGTAAAAAGAACGAAACTTGAACTTGGTTATAAAATTTTTTAAAAAAAATTAAAAAAGAATTGTTGTGAGTTTATTCTTCGGTTTTTCTTGTTACCCACATTTGTTCATCAAGGGCATCATATATTGCTTCATCTGATATGTCCTCAATGGTTTGTTTATCTGAGAGAACACTTCTGGTTCTTTTGTTTTCATCTTGTGAATATCTTAAAATAATATCCTTTCTAATTACCCAGTAATGTGTTCGCCATTCACGGCCGTCGTATAATGTTGTTTCTTCTCTTTCGGTTGTGAGCATTCCTTCTTCTTCAAGGATGTAAAATAATTGTCTATCCTCTGGGTCAAGAACGTTATCGATAACTCTATCCTGAAAACCGAATATATCCATAACGAATCCTGCATCCCTACGTGCTTCTTCTATGCCGATTCCTACTCTATTTGCTATAGCTTTAGATAAGTCGTCTAATGTTATGATATTCATAATAAATCAACCCTCTTCTTGCATCGAGTGTATTATGTTCTGTGTAATATAGTGTGTATGTTCTGCTATAAATACTTTTCTACAGTGAACCATAGAAATAATACGAAAAAACCCTGAAAGCAGCATAAGTTTTAAATAGTACTAACAGGTAAGAGTTAACTAATGAGACAAGAAGACGCTTCAAAAAAGTTTTCAGGGGAATGGCTACTTTTATTCAACGATGAAATAGTTGATCATAGTGCGAATGTTGAAGACATACTTAAAACAGCCGAAGAAAAATTCCCTGCAGATAAATTCCCAGAAGACGAAATAAAAATATCAAAAGTATTATCTGGAGATATTAGATTACTCTAAACTTAATGAACGAAGCGACATTTATATTTGATTATTTTAAATACCCGGTTATCACTGTTAAATTTTTTTTTAATGGAAAGGAGACACCATACATAGATGCACTTTTAGACTCCGGCGGAGATTTCATCGTAATACCTATGCCCATCGCCAAATATCTTGGTTTAAAATTACAAAAAGCAGGATCAGTTGACACAGCAGGTGGAACTGCATCTCTATATAAAACAACGTTAACAATGATAATGAAAAGCAAAGAAAAAACTGTGACGTACAACAACATTCAAATTCATGTATCTGGAAGAAATGATATTCCTGTACTCCTTGGTAGACAACCAATTTTTGAAGATTACGAGATTACTTTTAATAAACAAAAAAATCAGCTTATTTTAAAAGCAATTAACCCATAAATTATATATATATGAAGTTTTATAGCGGGTAGGCTATCTCACAGTTAATATTGGTTAGAGTATAATATATAAAAATAAAATTATGAGCAGTTGAGTCCCGGCCTATGATGGGCCTGTAGCTCAGCTAGGTAGAGCATCTGGCTTTTAACCAGGTGGCCAAGGGTTCGAATCCCTTCAGGCCCGCTCCATATATTTGAGGCACTAGGAGGAAAACCGCAACATGGTAAAGAAGATTCAGGAAAAACAACAATTTGATATCATGAGACATATGTTAGTACCATATCATGAAGTTTTATCTGAAAACGAAAAAAAAGATGTAATGAAAGATTTTAGTATAACCCCTGATCAACTTCCTAAAATCCTCGACACAGACCCTGTTTGTATTTCTATTGGAGCTCAACCGGGACAAATAATAAGAATAACAAGAAAAAGTCATACTGCAACAAAAGCAGTGGCTTACCGACTTGTTGTAGAAAGCAATGAATAAGGTGTAATAATATGAGAAAACTTGTTGATACTTTTTATAGTGACCGTAGTATTGTAAACCACCAGATCGCATCATATAATGATTTTTTAGAACGAAGACTTCAGAACATTGTTGATAGTACTATTATTGGTCAAGAAGAAGAAATGGAACGGGGCTATATATATCCAGAAATAGAAGGATATAAAATAAAATTCGGTAAAATAGTCATTGGTAAACCAGAAGTCAAAGAAGCCGATGGTACGATAAGACAACTAACGCCGATGGAAGCAAGATTACGTGATTTAACATATGAGGCTCCACTCACTCTAGAATTTATACCAGTCAAAGATGATGTAGAATATGACCCCGAGGAGGTCAGAGTTGGTGAACTCCCAATCATGATTAAATCTAAAGCCTGTAACCTTGCAAAACACAGTGTTGAGAACAAAAAAGGTCATGAACTGACAAAAGACGAATACTGGAAAGACTTACAACTCATGCAAGAGGATCCACTGGACCCTGGTGGATACTTTATCAGCAACGGTACAGAACGTGTTCTTATAACTGTTGAAGATCTTGCCCCAAACCGTGTTCTTGTTGAAACAAGCAGCCGTTATGGACATGATATTGAAGTCGCAAAGGTTTTCTCACAACGTGAAGGTTACCGTGCTCTAACAGTTGTTGAAAAGAAAAAAGATGGCATGTTAATGGTTTCACTGCCTACTACTTATGGTCAAATACCATTGATGATTCTCCTTCGTGCTCTTGGTATGGAAAACGATGAGGAGATCGTTGACGTTATTAGTGTTGATCCAAAAATGGAACCTTATATTTTAGCTAATATCGAAGAATGTGCTAACGAGTATGGTATAACGACTAAGGAAGAAGCGATAGCATATCTCGGTAAGAAATTTGCAGGGGGGCAGGCTAAAGAGTATCGTATTAAACGTGTTGAAACATTGATGGATAAAAACCTGCTACCGCATCTTGGTAATGACCCAACGGATCGTCTTACAAAAGCTATTTTTATGGCCCGTATGGGCATGGCTGTTCTTGAGCTTGCTCTTGGTAAACGTGAGCCTGATGATAAGGATCATTATGCAAATAAACGTTTGAAACTAGCTGGGGATCTTATGGAGGATCTTTTCCGAGTGGCTTTTACTGCCCTCTGCAAGGATCTTAAATACCAGATTGAGCGCATTCATGCGAAAGGAAAAGAAATCAAAATCAGTAGTTCCCTTCGTTCTGATGTTTTAAGTCAACGTATTCATCATGCTCTTGCCACTGGTAACTGGGTTGGTGGTCGTGCTGGTATCTCACAACTTCTAGATCGGACTAGTAATCTCGCAGTTCTAAGTCATCTACGTCGTGTTACATCCCCGTTGACTCGTTCTCAGCCTCATTTTGAAGCTCGTGATCTTCATAGCACTCAATGGGGACGTCTTTGCCCTAATGAAACACCAGAAGGGCCAAATTGTGGTCTTGTAAAAAACCTTGCTCTCGCTGTTGAAATATCTGAAGGTTTCCCTGAGAAAGAAGTTGAAGGAATATTGAAAGATCTTGGAATCAGAGAAATAACTAAGAAATCAACTGGTACCCGCGTTTACCTTAACGGGGATCTTATTGGAATGCATCAAAACGGTAAAGAGCTAGTGGAAAAACTTAGAGAGAGGCGACGTAAAGGCCTTCTTAATAGTGAAGTAAACATAGCATTTTATGAAGATGCAAATGACGTAATAGTAAATTGTGACTGTGGACGGCTTCGTAGACCGCTTGTAATCGTTGAGAAAGGTAAACTTCTACTTACACAGAAATATATAGAGGATATAAGAGTAGGTCGTAAAAAATGGATTGATCTCATCAACGAGGGAATAGTAGAATATATAGATGCAGAGGAGGAAGAAAACACTCTTATTGGTTTAAAAGAAGAGGATATAACACCGGATCATACACATATGGAGATGGACCCAATGTGTATACTTGGTATTGGTTCATCCCTTGTTCCATACCCAGAACATAACTCTTCACCGCGTATAACTATGGGTGCAGGTATGGGGAAACAGAGTCTTGGTTTCGGCTCTTCCAATTATCGAATAAGACCTGATACAAGAGGCCATTTGATGCATTATCCTCAGGCACCATTAGTTCAGACTCATCCTGTTAAATATATTAAATTTGCTGAGAGGCCTGCTGGTCAAAACTTTATCGTCGCAGTTGCGTCATTTAAAGGCTATAATATGGAAGATGCTCTTGTAATGAGTAAAACAAGTATCGAACGAGGAATTGGTAGAAGTAGTTTCTTCAGAACATACAGCAGTGAGGAAAAAAGATATCCTGGGGGACAGGAAGATCATTTTGAAGTCCCAGATCCAGACTGCCGAGGTGTAAGAAGCGAAGAAGCATATACAAACCTTGGAGAAGATGGACTTATTTCACCGGAATGCGATGTTAACGGAGCAGATGTTCTAATCGGAAAAACATCGCCACCTCGTTTCTTAGAAGAACCAACAGATTTTCTAACACCTCAAAAACGACGTGAAACCTCTGTAACTGTTCAACATGGAGAAGGAGGAACTGTAGATAAAGTGATGCTCTCAGAATCAGTTAATGGATCAAGAATGGTAAAAATCAAAGTCAGAGAGGAAAGAATACCAGAATACGGTGATAAATTCGCAAGTAAACATGGTCAAAAAGGAGTAATTGGAATTATTGTTCCACAGGAAAACATGCCATTTAACGAGTACGGCATTAGTCCAGATCTTATAATCAACCCACATGCAATCCCAAGTCGTATGACTGTTGGTCATGTTCTTGAGATGATAGGTGGAAAAGTTGGATCATTAGAAGGAAGAACTGTTGATGGCACTGCATTCGGCGGTGAACCAGAGAAAAACCTAAGAGATGCCCTTATTGGAAATGGTTTCAAACACAACGGAAAAGAAATCCTTTACAATGGCGAAACAGGTAAACCACTTGAAGTTGACATATTCGTTGGATGTATTTACTACCAGAAACTACATCACATGGTCGCAGGTAAAATACATGCTCGTAGCCGGGGACCAGTGCAAATACTTACCCGTCAGCCAACAGAAGGACGAGCACGTGAAGGAGGACTTCGTTTCGGAGAAATGGAAAGAGACTGCCTCATAGGCCATGGTGCTTCAATGGTAATTAAAGATCGTCTTCTCGATGAGTCGGATCTTACTGTTAAATACATTTGTAATACCTGTGGACACGTAGCAATACATGATAGACATGGAGCGTTACGTTGTCCGATATGCGGTGACAAAGCAGATATTTATCCAATAGAAATGAGCTATGCATTCAAACTTTTGATAGATGAACTTAAGTCCTTGGTGATAGCGCCAAGAATAAAATTAGAATCACTTGTATAAGAAAATTTTGAAGGTTGAAATATGGAAAGAGTAAGAAGTATAACTAAGAAAATAGGAAGTATAGGTTTCTCACTTCTTTCACCAAATGAAATAAGGAAAATGAGTGCTACAAAGGTAATAACAGCGGATACTTATGATGATGATGGTTTTCCAATTGCCATGGGACTCATGGATCCACGTCTTGGAGTAATTGAACCAGGTCTTCGTTGTAAAACTTGTGGATTACGTGTTGGTAAAGATAAATGCCCTGGCCATTTTGGACATATTGACCTTGCGATGCCAGTTATTCACGTTGGGCTTGTTAAAAGCATCCGTGATTGTTTAAGAGCATCATGCAGAGAATGTGGTAAAATCCTTTTAACTGATAAACGTAAAAACGAGTTCATAGATGAGCTTAAAAAATACAAGAGTGAAGGAAGAGATCCCACTTATGTTCTTAAAATGATTATCAAAGAAGGAACTAAATCTGATAAATGCCCTCATTGCGGTAGAGAAGTTGGGAAAATCGAGCTTGATAAACCGACTTCCATCCGTGAAAATGGAAAAAAACTTACACCATCTGAAATACGGGAATGGCTTGAAAAAATACCTAATGAGGATTTAACACTCCTTGATATTAACCAGAAAACAGCTCGTCCAGAGTGGATGGTTCTAACAGTTTTACCAGTTCCACCTGTTACTGTTAGACCTAGTGTTACCCTGGAAACTGGTGAAAGGTCAGAAGATGACCTTACACATAAATTAGTAGATGTTATTCGAATTAATCAGAGGCTTCAAGAGAACAGGGATGCCGGGGCACCTCAGCTTATCGTTGAGGATCTCTGGGAGCTTTTACAGTACCATATTACTACATATCTCGATAACCAAACATCTGGTATTCCACCTGCACGTCATCGTTCTGGCCGTCCTCTTAAGACCCTTGCTCAACGTCTCAAGGGAAAAGAAGGACGTTTCCGTAGCAACCTTTCAGGTAAACGTGTTAATTTTTCAGCTCGTACTGTTATATCCCCAGATCCAAATCTTAGTATCAATGAGATAGGAGTTCCAATTGAGATTGCAAGAGAACTTACCGTTCCAGTCAAGGTTACAACACATAATATAGACTGGTGTAAACAACTAATAAAAAAGAAATCAGAACAGGCTGAGGATCCTGAGAAGTTTATATCTAGTGTGAATTATATAATCCGTAATACTGAAGGGATGAAACAGCGAATAAAAGTAACAGAGAAAAACGCATTAGAAGTAGCTGAAAAACTAGAAATCGGGTCGACTATCGAACGGCAACTTATGAATGGTGATATTTGTCTTTTTAACCGTCAGCCTTCTCTTCATCGTATGTCAATGATGGCACATCGTGTTAAGGTAGTACCATACAAAACATTCAGATTTAGCCTTAGCGTCTGCCCACCTTATAACGCTGATTTTGATGGTGATGAAATGAACCTTCATCTAATTCAGGGTGAAGAGGCAAAGGCTGAAGCTGAAATCCTTATGAAAGTCCAGGAAAACATACTATCACCCAGATTTGGAGGAGCAATAATAGGAGGAATACATGACCATATCTCAGGGTGTTTTCTGTTAACACATAAGGGCAAAAAAATCCCAGTTGATGACGCTGTTCACATACTTGGAGCTGTGAAATATGAAGGGCAAATAAAAAACATTACAACCGAAGGAGGCAAAAATTATGTATCCGGTAAGGAGATATTCAGCACTCTTTTACCAGAGGATCTTAACCTTGAATTCCGTGCTAAAACATGTCTTAACTGCGAGGTATGTACAGCTCCTAAATGCCCATATGATGCCCATGTGATAATCAAAAAAGGTGTTCTAAAACAGGGAACAATTGATGAAAACAGTATTGGAGCATTCAAGGGGAGAATACTTGACAGGATCATACGTGATCATGGTATGGATGCAGGTCGCGAATTCATTGATAACGTCACCAAGATGGGAATCGCGAGTATAACCCTTTTTGGTTTTACAACAGCGATTGATGATGAGGATATACCTGAGGAGGCAAAAAGACAGATACAAGAGGGTTTAGATAAAGCCATGAAAAAAATAAGTGGCCTTGTAAAAGCATATGAAAACGATGAACTAGAGAGTTTACCTGGGAGAAGTCTTGAGGAAACCCTTGAAATGGAAATTATGAGAGTCACAGGACGTGCTCGTGACATGGCAGGTGAAATAGCAGGTAAACACCTTGGTTTAAACAACAGCGCAGTTATAATGGCTAAATCTGGAGCACGTGGATCAATGCTTAACCTTTCACAGATGAGCGGTTGCGTAGGACAACAAGCAGTAAGAGGGGAAAGAATACACAGAGGATATCAATACCGTACACTTCCGCATTTCAAAAAATATGATCTAGGTGCTAGCGCCAAAGGTTTCGTGGCATCCAGTTATAAGACAGGTCTTACACCAACTGAATATTTCTTCCATTCAATGGGGGGGAGGGAAGGACTTGTTGACACAGCAGTTAGAACATCTAGATCTGGTTATATGCAAAGAAGGCTGATAAACGCGCTTGAAGATGTAAAAGTTGAAAACGATGGAACAGTACGACATTCCGGAGGGCAAATAATTCAATTCATATATGGGGAAGATGGTGTAGATCCTACCAGGAGCATAAATGGAAAAGCAGTAGATGTCGATCGGATAATATCTGATATAAAGGAGGGAGTCTGATGCCGAAGAAAACAACACAAAAGAAACCTTCAAAAGTCGAAGATAAAAAAACTGAGAAACAGATAAAAGAAAAAACTAAAAAAACACCGGTGAAAAAAACTGAAGATAAAAAGCCTAAGAAAACAGAAGAAAAAAAGAAACAAACAAAAACCAAGGAAACCAAACCCAAAGTCGAAATAAAAAAAGAAAAATCATTAAAAAAAAAGAGGAAGATAAGAAGAAAAACTGAAAAAATAGAAAAAATAATTGAAGTTAAATCTCCTAAAAAAATTGAGGAACCAGAGGAACAGAAAAAAATAAGAAATGAGATTAAAAAAATTCTAAAAGATGAATCTCTCCCAAAAAAAATAATTGATGACATTATTTTAAAAGTTGAAAAAGACAAAAACCTTCATTCTAAGTTAAAAGAAATTCTTTCAAGAGCAATTAAGGAATATAAGAAAAACTTCATAGATCCATCTGAAGCCTGTGGAATAGTTGGAGCTCAAAGCATCGGTGAACCTGGTACACAGATGACAATGAGAACATTCCACTACGCCGGAGTAGCAGAAATAAACGTTACGCTTGGTCTACCACGTCTCATAGAAATCGTTGATGCACGTTCAATACCATCCACCCCAATGATGAACATCTATCTCAGGGATGAATACAGATTAAACTCTGATCTAGCAAAAGAAGTAGCAAACAAGATTGAGATAACAAGATTAAACGGCATAGCTGATATCGAAACAGATCTAACAAACCTTACAATAAACGTTAAACCAAATGTTAAAACAATGAAAAATAAAAATATCACAATAGATGAACTTGAGGATAGCATCAAAAAAATAAGAGGAATAGGTACTAAACTTGAGAAAGATAGTATAAAAATTACACTTGATGAACCTAGTTACAAAAAACTACTAGACGTTAACGAAACACTTAAAGAACTAAAAGTAAAAGGAATAGATGGAATTAAACGGATAATTATAAGAAAAGAGGAAAAAGAGGGATACGTTATCTACAGCGAGGGCAGCAACCTTGAAAAAGTACTTGAGATAGAAGGAGTTGACCCATTTAGAACTACAACAAATGATATCCAATCAGTTGGACGTGTACTAGGGATAGAAGCAGCTAGGAATATTATTATCCAAGAAGCACATAACACACTCTCAGAGCAGGGTTTAAACGTTGACCTGCGGCATATAATGCTCGTATCAGATGTAATGACCGCTGATGGAACTATTAAAGCCATCGGACGACATGGTGTTAGTAAAGAAAAAGAGTCAGTTCTTTCACGTGCTGCTTTTGAAATAACAGTTACACATTTACTACAAGCTGCAAGACGTGGGGAAATAGATCAACTCGGTGGAGTAGCAGAAAACATTATAGTTGGACAACCAGTAAACCTTGGAACTGGTGCAGTTGAACTTGTAATGAAAAGAAACTTAAATAAGAAGGGAAAATAACATGGCAGATATTGAAAAAACCCTAAAAAACACTGTTAAAAACGGACAGGTGAAGATTGGAACTAAACAAACCAAACAAGCATTAAAAAACGGCACAGCGAAACTAATTGTGATATCAAAAAACAACCCATACGCGTCTGAAATTACTGATTTAGCAAAAAAGAAAAAAATACCGATATACAGTTTTAAATCAAACTCAATAGATCTTGGATACTCATGCGGTAAAGCATTTGCAGTATCTGTTTTTGCTGTAATTGATGATGGCGGATCAAATATTATTAATCTCGCTAAAAAAGGGTAGTATAAAATGACGGATATACTTTTTTCAAATGAAATCATGCAATATATCAACATTACAAGCAAAACCACTAAAACCGATATCCTTGATTGTATGATAGCAGATGATAAACTTGTTTTCATAGTCAAAAAAGGGCAACTTGGTGCAGCTATTGGTATAAAAGCAAAAAACCTGGAGAAACTCAGAAGACTTTTTAAAAAAAGTATAAAATTCGTTGAATTCGATGACAATCAGGAGAAATTCATAATTAACCTGTGTAAACCTTATAAAATAAAAAAAATTGAGCTCGAAGGGAAAAATGATTCAATAGTTGCAAAACTTGAGGTAGAAATCAGTGATAAATCAAAGATCATTGGTAAAGATGGTAGAAACATTGATGTTATAAGACAACTGGCACGTAGACATCATTCTGTGAAAGATGTACAAATAAAATAAGTTTTAATGCTGTTTTTTTATCATAATAATTTTTAAACTGAGCCTGTATTCAAGGTTGGGGCATATCTTTTGAGAATCAGAAATCATCCAATAATTGACTTCGACGATAAAAAGAAAATATCTTTTTATTTCAACAAAGAAAAAATGGATGGTTTACAGGGGGACACTATTGCTTCTGCCCTTCATGCAAATGATGTTAGAATACTTACTAGAAGTTTGAAATATGATAACCCTAGAGGTTTTTTCTGCGGGATTGGTAAATGTTCGTCCTGTCTTATGAGAGTTAATGGTATCCCAAATGTTCGTACATGCATAGCACCTCTCAATGAGGGTGTCAATGTTGAAATGCAGGATAAACTTGCTGATCTTCCATCTGCAGATTTTAAGAGCAAATCAACAAAAAAGATGGTTTTTGATATACTCATCGTTGGAGCTGGGCCCGCTGGTCTTTGTGCAAGTATCGAAGCAGCTAATCAGGGGGCTTCTGTTCTTTTAGTCGATGAAAATCTTCAAATTGGAGGGCAACTTATTAAACAGACACATAAATTTTTTGGGTCTAAACAGGAGAAAGCTGGCACTCGTGGTATTCAAATTGCAAAGGATTTAGGAGAAAAAATCAGAGGATATCAGAAAAATGGAAAAATATGTTTAATGCTTAATTCAACAGTTATCGGATTTTACGATGGTAAAAAAGGTTTTCATAAATCTGCTGTGGTGAAAAGAGAGGATTATGATAGTGCTCTCTTTGAAATTGAGTGTAAAGCTGTGATTTTCGCCTGTGGTGCGATGGAGAACATGCTTCTTTTCCCAGGCAATGATTTACCAGGTGTTTATGGTGCCGGTGCTGTTCAAACACTTATGAATGTTTTTGGTGTTAAACCAGGTAACAGGGTGCTCATGGTTGGAGCAGGTAATGTTGGTCTTATTGTTTCTTATCAGCTTCTCCAGGCGGGTATAATGGTTGATAGAGTGGTAGAGGCTGCTCCTGTTATCGGTGGTTACAATGTTCATGCGGCAAAGCTTCGTAGATGTGGTGTTCCAATTCAGACATCATATTCTGTTAAAGAGGTATATGGAGAGGATAAAGTTGAAGGAGCTATAATTATTAAGCTTGATGAAAAATGGCAACCAGTTAAGGGTTCTGAGGAAAAAATTAAATGTGACACTGTCTGTCTTGCTGTTGGTTTAACTCCGTCTACGAGGCTTCTCGCTCAAGTTGGTGTAAACTTGGAGTTTATCCCAGAAGCAGGGGGTTTCATAGCACTTCATGATAAAAGTATGAAAACAACAGTAGAAGGAATATATGTTGCTGGGGATTCATCCGGTATAGAGGAAGCTTCTACGGCTATGTTAGAAGGTAAAATAGCAGGAGTTTCAGCAGCTTTTCAAATAGGTTATGATAAAAACATTAAAACTCTTAAAAAAAGATACTTAAAGGAGCTTGAAAGGCTTCGTGCTGGTCCCTTTGGCGATAAGTCAAGGAAAGCTAAAGATAAGATTCAAAAACTTTTGGGGAAAACAAAATGAAGGATTATGAAAAAACAGGGATTCTTTCATTGAAGGACTTGCAGCTTCCAACAAGGAAACAATTAGAGAAAGGAGTTGCCATTGTTGAATGTGTCCAGAGAATCCCTTGTAACCCTTGTGTTGACTCCTGCCCAGTTAATGCTATTTCCATGAAAGACATTAATGCTCCACCAGTTGTTGACTATGATAAATGTATTGCTTGTGGTAAATGTATTGGTATATGCCCAGGTCTAGCTATTTTTGTTGTAAAAATTAAGCATGGTAGAGCACTTGTTTCTCTCCCCTTTGAATTTCTCCAAATACCCGAGGTTGGGCAAAAAGTAAAAGCTCTTGATAGAGCAGGACAAGTAGTTTGCGATGGCATCATCAAGCGAGTTGTTAAAGCAAAAAAAACCATGGTTATCACTGTTGAGGTTAATGAAAAATTTGGTATGATTGTTAGAAATATTAGGGTTTGAATAAATGAAAAAAAAGGCTATTGTTTGCAGATGTGAAGATATAACCCTGGAAGATGTAGAAAAAGCTATTGACAAGGGTTATACTGATCTAGAGGAGCTCAGAAGATATCTTCGTATTGGCATGGGTCCCTGTCAGGGTCGTGTATGTATATCTCAGGTTATAAAAATCCTTGAAAGAAAAACAGGTAAAAAGGTTTCAAAGGTTTCTCTTCCAACCTCACGTCCTCCTGTTGTACCTGTGTCTCTTGGAACACTTGCAAGTGGTAAAAATGAAAAAAAGAACTGATGTTGCAATAGTTGGCGGAGGGATTAATGGTTGCTCTCTTGCATATAATCTCGCTAGAATAAACATTGATGTAACGGTCTTTGAGAGGGATTATCTCGCCTCTGGGGCTACTGGGACTTGTGGTGCAGGTATAAGACAACAATGGTCAACAAAGGAGAACACTGATCTGGCTATTCAAAGTGTTAAAATCTTTGAGAAACTAAGTAGGGAACTAGGTGAGGATATAGAGTTACGTCAAGGTGGTTATCTAATAGTTGTTCATGATAAGAAAGATATGATACAAGCGGAGAAAAACGTTGAAATGCAGCGTTCTCTAGGTTTAAAGGTTGATATATTGAAACCTGAGCAAATAAATGATATTGTATCAATTCTTGATATTAAAGGCATGAAAGCTATAGGTGCTACTTTCTGCCCCAGTGATGGTCATGCTAACCCGTTTAAAACAACCTTTGCTTATGCTAATGCTGCTAGGAGACATGGTGCACATTTTTTTACACATACCCAAGTCGTTGATGTTGAAAAAAACAACAATAAAATCGTTTCTGTGAAAACAGATAAAGGAGTTATAAAAACAGATTTTGTTGTTAACGCTGCGGGTGTTTGGTCAAAGGAAATATCTAACATGGTTGGTGAAAAACTCCCAAATACCCCTTACAGGAAGGAGATAATGGTCACTGAACGTTTGAAACCATTGTTTGAATGTATGGTTATATCCTTCAATGATGGAATTTATTTCAGTCAACAACAGGAGGGGCAGATCGTTGGTGGTATCCCTATACCTGAGGAAACCAAAGGGTATAAGACTATGCCCACGGTTGATTTCATGCAACATATGGCACGTACTCTTACTCGTTATGCCCCTGTTTTAAAACATGTAAACATGCTTCGTCATTGGACTGGTTTCTATGATGTAACACCTGATGCCCGTCCAATACTCGGAGAATCAAAAAAGATCAAAGGTTTCATACAGTGTAATGGTTTCAGTGGTCATGGTTTCATGCTGTCACCCATGGTTACAAAAACCCTATGTGATTACATAGCAGATGGTAAAACCTCTGATATACTTGAACACCTAAACCTGGATAGATTCAAAGGTAAAAAAATTGAACATGAAACATCTGTAGTCGGGTAGCAGTAAGAGTAATAAACCTTTTACTTTATCCCAGGATTAAGATGGATTATAAAAAAATCGGTTTTAAAGCAGGGCTTGAAATTCATCAGCAGCTTGATACACATAAACTTTTCTGTGATTGTCAATCAATTATCACTGAGGATATTGATTACTCTTTTTATCGTTACCTTCGTCCAACACAGAGTGAACTTGGGGATGTCGACAAGGCGGCTATTGCTGAAGCAGAAAAAAACAGGTTTTTTCATTACACAGCATCTGATAAATCAACCTGTCTAGTAGAAGCAGATGAGGAACCACCTCACTCGGCTAACTCTGAAGCCGTTAATATATGTCTCACTGTTGCAACGCTAACCGATGCTAGGTTTGTTGATGAAATTCATTTCATGCGTAAAATCGTAATTGACGGTTCCAACACTAGTGGTTTTCAAAGGACTGCCCTTGTAGGCTTCGATGGAAAAATAGGTAATGTTGGTATTCAAACAATCGCATTAGAAGAGGACTCAGCTAGGAAACTCCAGGAGAAAGAAAAAACTGTTAACTATGGTCTCGACCGGCTTGGTATACCACTAATCGAAATAGCTACCGCTCCTGATATAAAAAACCCTGAACATGCACGGGAGGTAGCAGAAAGCATAGGTTTACTTATTCGTGCTACTGGAAGAGCAAAACGTGGTCTAGGGACTATACGCCAGGATCTTAATGTCTCTGTAGAAAAAGGTGCACGTATTGAAATCAAAGGTATCCAATCTCTTAGCTCTATCTCAAAAGTAGCTGAATATGAGGTTAAACGTCAACTTGGAATGATAAAAATTATGGAAACACTACAAAACAGGATAAAACAAAAAGACCTTGAGAACATAAAAACACAGGATATCACTGGTTTATTAGAAAAAAGTAAATCAGATATTGTTCAGAAACTCCTTAGAAATGGTTGCGCGAAAGCCTTCAAATTACCGGGTTTTAAAGGTTTATTAAAATTAAAAGATACACGGCTTGGACGAGAATTCGCAGTTCATGCAAGAATCACCTCCGGCATAGGAGGAATCATACATAGCGATGAGCTACCAGGATATGGAATCAATGAAAAAGAAGTCAAAGAAATCAGTGAAACATTACAAACCAGGGATCAAGACGCATTTGTAATAGCAATTGGGAAAGAACACACAGTGGATAATGCTCTAAAAACAGTGATCAACAGAGCAAAAACCTCTCTTGTTCTTATCCCAAAAGAGGTTAGGAGAGCGTTACCAGATGATACCACGGAATACATGCGACCTTTACCTGGGGCTGCTCGTATGTACCCTGAAACAGATGTTCAACCAATAAGGATAAATGAGTCTATTACTAAAAAAATAAAAAACAACCTACCTGAGATGCCTGAGGAGAAACATAAACGTTTTATTAAACAATACAAGATTAATAATGAACAAACAAAACAATTATTAGCCAGTGGCTATGAGGATGAATTTGAAAAACTAGTAAAAAAACATCAAGATTTGAAAAATATTATCATAAGAACGTTTTTAAACACGTTCTCAGAGCTTGAAAAAGAGAACATAGACATCCAGGTATTAACAGAGGGGAAACTCTCAGAAGTACTCTCTGCGCATTCTAAGGGTAAATTCTCAAAAGAAGCTATACCAGAAATACTAGAACATATGGTTAAAAAACCAAAGGATACTATCGATAAAGCCATTGAATCATGTGGACTTGGAGCAACAAATATTAATGAGATACAAATCATTGCTAAAAGGATTGTCTCAGAAAAAATTGATTTCATTAAAAAACGAGGAGTTGAATCAGTTAGTCCACTCATGGGAATAATCATGAGAGAGTTACGTGGAAAAGCTGATGGGAAAACAATAAACGATATACTAAGAAAAGAAATAGAAAAAGTTATCTAATGCGTTTAAATAAAAGGAATTTAAGGTTTTTCCATCCGTCGCTGAAACTCTGAAGTTTCACATCACCTTCTCGGGCATACAACGCGGAGGGTATCTCAACAGCTTTGACATTTTTTGCTTTGAACATTTCAATCTTGATTTCTTCAGAGAAGGGCATACCATCATTAAAACGTTCAATTGGTTGTATTTTTTCTAGAGCGTTTTTCCGGAAAACCCACATACCTGACTGGGAATCCTTAATATTTATTAGAAATAGAATTTTTAGAGCTGTTGCAAGGATCCAATTCCCAAAATAATGCTTGATAGACATAGAGCCATGTTTAAGCTCTGCAAATCGGTCTGTTGTTATAAAATCCAGGTTTTCATCCAATAATCTTTGTATGTATTTATGTATCCTTTCAAATGGATAGGTTGCATCAGCGTCACCTGTGACAATGATATCACCTGTAGCCTGTGGCATTCCTGTTTTGTATGCGCGGCCGTAGCCTTTTCTTTTCTCGAGTATTATCTTTGCGCCCTTACCTCTGGCTATTTCCTGTGTCTTATCCTTTGAATCACTATCAACTATTATAATCTCATATTCCCATTTTTTCTCTTTGAAATACTCTTTGTTAATTGATTCTATAGTTTTTCCTATGCCTTTTTCCTCGTTGATAGTCGGCAGGATCACAGTTATTTTCGTGTTTAGATCACTCCTGTAGAAAATGGTTAATATCTGAAATGGTTATAAGTTTTTATCAAAAAAGGTTATTCTAAAAAAACTGGAAATAAAAAAAAGAGATTTATGAGGGAGTTTTTTTCCCTCAAATGTCGTTTTTGGTTTTATTTTTGTCTGCGACGTCTGAGTAGTATGAAGGCTACTCCGATGGCTATGATTAGTGTTAGCAGCTCGAATCCTGGTGTTCCGCCACCTTCGCCTGATACTGTTAATGTTGCTGTTCCAGGTGTAAAGGTACCGAATTCTATGGTGACTGTGTATGTTCCATCGGCGTTTGGTGCTGTTATAGTGACTTGTCCGTTTCCATCAGTGTAGTATTCTGTTGTGTCTCCTTGTACGGTTACTTTTGCGTTGACTGCTGGGTTCGCGTCATCCTTGGATACTGTTACAACCACGCTTGCACCGCGGGTTGTGGTTGATGGGTTAAGTGATACTAGTAATTTCGGCACGTTTAATACCGTTATTTGTATCAGATCTGAATCTGCTGCGTATCCTTCTGCTGAACCTTTAACTGTGTATGTCCTATCGCTACTTACCTCTTGTGTCGTGAAGGTTGCTACTCCATCAGTTCCAGTTATCTCAGTGCCTATTCCAGTTATTGTTATTGTTGCACCTGATACAGGGGTTGTTGTTCCTTCTCTATATGCTGTTACTGTGAAGGTTTCTCCTTCGTTCACAGATGAGACACCTAGTACAAGATTCAGTTTCCACCCTGTTACAACTATATTTTGTGTTACAACTCTGCCTTCTGCTCCGACATGTATACTAATGTTTCCTGTGGATGATGGTGATATCGAGAACTGTGCTAATCCATCAACGTTTGAAGTAGTATTTGTAGTTGCAATGAGTATTCCTGCACCATTAAGACCAACATAGACATTAGATAATTTTGTACCTCTGCCGGTTACATCAATGTTCACTGTTGAAGGTGCAAGTGGTATCATAGTTGGGCTTGGAGATACTGCTGGTACGGATATTGGTAGGTTACCATTTGCTCTAGCCCATTCACCATCTACTCCTAACGAGTCTACTGGTCTGAACCAGAACGTTATATTCTGCTCAGCTTTATTCAACTCTAAGAAGTTAGATGTGATGTCATAAACTGTTCCTATACCACCAACTAACTGGTTTAAACCGTATGATAGCGTAATTGATGTGTTTCCTCCTTGGTCTGCAGATCCATCAAATGATGTGTTCTTCCAGGTTTGATTCCAGTCACCTACATCTGTCAGGTTATCAATCAATAATGAACCCTCTATTGGATCTCCACTGTGTGTACATGTAAATGTTACAGTAATGTTCTCATCATGTTTCCATATAAGTGGCGTTATAGTAGATACAACATCTACTTTTTCCACTGCAAGTGTTGCATTGTATCCTTCACTGTCGTGAGTGTTGTTCTTACAGTATATTGTGTATGTTCCAGGGGTCGTAATATACAGATCGTATAATACAACCGAGTAGTCACCACTTAGATCAGATGTACCATATGTTCCTCCTGAGAGCACGGTACTTGTTTGATCAACATGGTCCTCATCATAAATATAGAACTGGAAGGTGTTTAGATCAGCTGTTTTTGTGCTAGGAGTATTTGTATTGTTTCCCGCGAATGTACAGTTGATGTAGAACTCATCATATCTGTAACCAGCTAGCATGGTCTCTCTGGATATATCTACTTCGAGGTCACTGTTTCCATCCATCCTAACAAGCGCATAACCATACATTGCACTTGATCCTGATCCAGACACTACATAAACAGTTAAATTCCTTGGTGCTTTCCCGCCAACTGGTGTCATACCAGAGGTCGCTGACTGGTTAGTTGTCTGCTGTGTTTTGTTAAATGATATGCTATATTCACCATTTGCATCAGAGGTAATAATATCCACACGCTGCCCAGATCCAATCATTGGACCAGAATATTCACCCCATGCAGTATCATCTATATAATAGAGATAAGCAGTACAACCTGGTAGAGGTACACCTGCTGCTGTTGTCACCGTAACATCTAATGTTTTGTTTTCCACATCGATATCGAATCTATTTGGTGTAACAGATATTACTGTACCATTCTGCCAGTAGTTTGTTCCACCAATTGAAAGAGCATCACTGATGGTAGCATTCCAAGCATTTGCAGTAATTGTTATTGATCCACCGTTTTGATCCATTAATGGGACAATTGGAACAGTCCATGTTCCAGTACCTGAGGAATAATACCCAGAGTCATTATAGTTCGGCATTGTGTTTAATGTTCCTGTAAATAATGAATCACCGCCTATTGTTATATTCTCAGCACAATCTTGAACACTGAAACATGACCCACTATGTGTTGTGTCTCCAAAGTAGTAGTAATCTGATCCTTGGAGTCTAAACTGTATATTTATTGGCAGACTATTTACATTAGGTATGGCCCCTAGTTCTCCATCTGTTATTTTATCAGTCCCAGTGGATCCGTCATTGACCCATACAAACCTGTTAGCTGCAGTTGTAAGAGTCATCTCAGCTGTTCCATTCCATTCCTCAGTGGAGTTACCTACGGAGTTGTATCTAACAACAATGTAGACTTTACCCTTTGCTGCCCATGTACCATTTGCGTTCCAACCCCATCGGTTGGTGAATGAGTTATTGGCAGTTATATATATTATTGCACTGTTAGCATCTGTTCCATAAGTTATGTTTAAGTTTTCACTACTTACCGCATTGGAAGTAGCTCTTGTGGGTCTATTAGTTGAGTTAAATAGTTGAACAGTTAGACTGCTAGCAGTGAGATTTGTTCCATCATACTGTTTTACTATTATTTTTACTTCTTGCGTTGCAGTATCATTCCAGAACTGCGTAGCATTTGTTAATGTCATTGTTGGTGTTCCCGATGCAACAGTTAAATTAACTTTACTGGTCAAATACTCTGGTGGATTGAAAGGACCACAAGACTCATATCTATATGTTGTTCCATAAGTAGCAGCATCCTGCCACCAGGTATTGTTTACAGGGTCTGAATTACAGCTTAAAATATTTGTCGTTGTACCAGTACGAACAAATCTTGATGACCAGTTAACAGCATCAGTTTGACCAAAAGTATTATTATAACCATACTGGCCATTCCATGTATAACCACCAGAACTAGCTCCTTCACAATAAATTTGACGAGCTTCATTTAATCCATCGGTTCCAGGACTTACATCCCTATACGCTTTTACCTGATATGTACCTGCACCAAGATAGCCGACAATATCAAACATATTTGCTGTATCACCATCAGTATCATCATTGTTTATTGTCCAAACTCCTCCAGCCGAGGCCGGTAAATATTTTATGTAAGCTAATCTGTTAACTCCTGTTCCAGCATCTCCAACATCATATACATTCCATATATCTATAAAAAGATCTTGGGCAACTGGCGCACCATTAGAGTCTTTGACAGTTATAGTTAAAGTCTCGTTATGTTTGTAATTTACACTGGATCTTGATAGTTCTACTGTGTATAAACTACTTGAGTTTACCCAGAACCAACCTTTTATTGGTTCCTCAGAAGAACCCAACGTAGGGATATTGACTTTTCTATCACTCATATTCATTTTTATTAATTGACTACCAGTACCACCAGCATTACCACCAACCAGTAGCCACATACCAGCATGAGCATTGGTAGCAAAATCGAGTGTCCTAGAATTTGAATTCGTCGTTAATGCAGTTCCATCATATTGATGCCATTTGCAATATACTTGATATTTTCCAGTTGTCGAGTTAAATGTAGAACGATACACTGGATAATAAACATAGGTAGCTTCGTCGATTAAACTTCCGTTGAAATACATTGCTACTGAATTTCCTACCTTGATATTTGCCATTTGAGCTTCAGTCATGTTTAATATACCTGTTCCAGGATAGGATATGTTACCCTCCCAACGTTCTGTACCTGGTATGTCACCATAATATGTGGCCGCGTCAGCTTCATCTACAAGTCTAAAATCTGTTACTTTATATACGACTACAAAAGCAGATATAATCATAGCTAAAGCTACAATTGTAGTCAGAGTCTTTTTACATCTCATCTTATTTTCCTCCTAAGTATTTATACCTATCTCTCCTAAACTAATCCAGTAAAAACACAAGATCGATTTACACCGCAAATCGATATGAAAGTCCATAATCTTATCTAATAAACCTA
>Ga0272441_10001345_pt1 | contig 52540 bp, 52 predicted proteins | sample SSMProp6N_FD_193582 | JGI IMG/M metagenome (GOLD analysis project Ga0272441, IMG submission 193582) | Marine sediment archaeal communities from Little Sippewissett salt marsh, Falmouth, MA, United States - SSM-Prop-6N | ecosystem: Environmental > Aquatic > Marine > Wetlands > Sediment ...
GCATTTTGTGTTGAATTCCATAGTTACCCAATTATTTCGCGTGTCATGCGCCATCTTTTTATAGCATCCGCTACTTACATTTTTCATATTATGAATTACTCCTGTCGCACCATTAAAGGGTACACCCCAGTGGTGTACCGCGTGCGACAAAAGAGAAAACAATTGATCTGCTAAAAAGAGATGCGACTTTTCATCTACGGGTCTTACGCTACGCTTCAGACCACGCAGTATTCCCAGCCGCAATTATAAAAAATAATTTTTTGAGAAATTAAATCAAATTAAAAATTTATACATTTTTTAGTATTATAAAGTGTATTTATATCATTAAAATATAAAAAATAATAGAACATTATTTTATAAAAAATTTATAAATTTTTTAATGTTAAAAAGTGTATAAATATTACAATAACTCTAGGAAATTTCTGTTAAATAATTTCGAGTAAGATTTTTGACATAGAATAAGATAAATTTATATTTTGAGTAAGTTTTGATAATAAATATTTTTAATTAAAATATTTCTAAAGAAAATAACTTTTTAGTTTATATGATACATTACATTGTATTTTGACCCTTGTTTTTTATATATATGTATATAGAATATTATACAAAATATTTTAAAGCATTTATCTACTACCCCTTGGTTGGAGGAAAAAGTTGAAAACGAAAATTTTTAGCACAATTGTATTTATGCTAATGATGTCGATGCTTTTTTCAGCATCAGGAGCAATAAACAATAGTCAAATGACTAATGAAAATTCGAAGGAGATAATCTATCTAGACCTCTCTCAAATTAATCCACTACAATCAGACAGAGATTTTAGCATATACTTTGTAAATGATTACTGCGGCAGTGATAGTGATTTATGGTTATGTGATGATGATGCATCGGCAATTTACAATCGATTAGAAAATCAAGTTGATACCCCTTGGGAAAACCGATATTATTACAGTAGTTATTTAGCTGATGGAAAATATTGGCAGGATGATTATGAAAATACTTACATAGATAGAAATGATCTTGCAATTTTTAGAGGGCACGGATCATCTTGTTCAGATTCGTTTTGGTCAAAATCTTTAAGGGGTTTGTCTTTCAGATGCGATGCAGATGATTCTTGTTTTACACCAGGGGACGCATATGACTGTTATGGGGATCGAGACTTAGAATGGCTTGTTCTAGGTTGTTGTTCTCCCTTGTCCGACAGTAGCATGGGATACTGGGCTGCAACAATGGATGGTATGCACTTAATATTAGGTTATAAAAACAGTGCGTCCCATGTGACATATGGAGAATCTTGGATAAAATATTGTACATCTATTGGTCCATTAGATCCAGCTCACCGAGTTTTATGGTCATGGTTTAAAGCATGCAATGCAAAACAAGGTTCAGGTGTTATTTCAAGAGTTGTAGGTGAAACAACATCAATGAAATATGATTATCTCTGGGGAGAAGGATCAGTACAAAGTGATCCAGTTGATGACACGACATATACATATTGGACCCATACAAAGGGTAATGGAATAAGCGTTCCTAGTAAAAACAGGCCAGAACAACAAGAGATGCCTCTTTTAAAAATAATTCCCAAACAGGTAACTACTCAATATGTACAAGAAATAGGTTCGCATTTTGGAATATCTGGAGAGGTTGGAGATGGAGGAAATTATGAAAACACATTTTTCATGTCAGAAGGTAGTAAAGCCTTAAAGGTAAGTAAATTAGAGGGTATTGACTTTGGAGATTCAGAAAAATTATGGAAAGTTGTTGAAAGTCAACCTGATCTTCCATCATTAAAAGAAGCAGAACAAATTGCATCTGAATTTTTACAAGAAACGGGGATGCTGCCTTCTGATGCTGGAGTTGCAAAGGCATTATATAGCGATATTATGGGCACTGGTGAAAAAGGTTCAACTGAGATTATTGAAGAATTTCCAACAGATATCTGCGTTGAATATCAAAGAGTAATTGCTCAAGAATATCCAGTTTATGGAGGAGGAAGTAGCTGTCTAGTATACATAAGTGAAGGAGGAGAAGTTACGGGTCTTACAAAAATTTGGAGGGATTATGAACCATCTGGAACTATAGATATATTCGATCAAAAAACAGCATTAAATCTATTTGATAGTTATGGAGCACAGATATCATTAACCGGAATACCTGGAGTTGTTGAGGAGTATGAAATAACAGATACCGTGCTAGGTTATTATGAAGGCGGGTTTGGTGAACAACAGAACTACCTAATTCCATGTTACTTATTTTTTACAAAATACCAAGTTGGTAATGAAATATTAGAACAAATTCTAGCTATTCCCGCATCATATGATTTTATAAAACCAATGGTTGAAATTATAACTCCTAGTGATGGGGATGAATTTAACGAAGGAGAATCAATTACATTTACTGGAAGAGCATTGTATGGTTCACAACCTTATACCTATAATTGGTATTCAAACTTCGATGGATATCTTGGAACTGGAAACATAATAAAAGTATCTGATTTAACACCAATAATAAAAGATGGAAGAAGTATAGCACATACGATAAAACTAATAATCTTAGATGGAAAAAATACTATGGGAGAAGCATCTATTTCCGTAATGGTAAAATCCACAAATAACCAATGTCCTCAAACACCTTCTATCAAAGGTCCAGATAAGGGAAAAGCAGGTAAACAATACGAATACATTGTTGAAACAATAGATCCAGATGGGGATGACATTTATTACAGAATTGATATAATGGACGGAGAGGAAAGCGAGCCAGGAAATTGGCTTGGACCATATGGTTCTGGCACTGCCGCATCATTTAAATATAGTTGGCAAGAAGAAGGTACATACACAATTTCAGTTCAAGCACAAGATACAAAAGATGCAGAAAGTGAATGGGGATCTATGGAAGTTGTAATGCCTATCAGCAAATCATCTTATTTCAATATATTCTTCATCAACTGGTTAAAAGAGCGATTTTCAAATGAATTTCCGATCTTAAGACAAATTCTGGGAATATAAATTTAACACTCCTTTCCTTTTTTTTAGTTATTTCTCAGATAGTATTATATTTAAAAATAACATATGGTAATTAAGGTGATTAAATGGCTGAGAGGGAAGAATTGAACACTGATGATGCTTCAGATGGTGAATATTCGATATTAGAATCAAGATTATATGGGGAATTAATGAGATCTTGCCAAAAGTACATGAGTAAAATAAGAATAGTATCAATACTCGGCGTTCTTGATTTTGTAAGGCAAGATGTTATTAACCTGGAAAAGAAAAATAGAGAACTATTGAATGACCAATTACCAGATGAATTTGAAAAAATTACACTTGGTGAATAGATATTTTTTCTATTATTTATTATTGTTGAACAGAATCTAAAGAAGAATTTACTTTATATAAACTCTATAGAATATTTTAAATAGTCTTAAATAAAATTTAAATATATCAGAATATTATTATATAAGAGGTCAATTATATGAAAAAGTATCAATTAATAATTGGAATATTTGTTATAATATTATTATGCAGTTCAAATATTGTTATCTCTGGAAAAATAATCAAAAATGAATCCATATATAATGAAAAATTATCAATATTATCTAAAAAACCATCAGAAATTCAAAATATTATGGGCTCATCTTACCTAAAAATTGAATATCCTTTATCAACCATTCCAATAATTGTTGAAAAAAGTGGTTATTTCAATATAAAATTAGAAGTTGATGATTTTAATGAAGTCTATGTATACATTTCAACTGCATATGAGCCCATTGTTGAAGACTTTTGGCTAAATGTAATTGAATATTATTTGTCAGAAGATTATTACTACATTAATGTCTCTATCCCCCAAATTGTACCAGAAGAATTATATAATATCACAGTAATGATTAATCAAGAGGGGAAATTATATTCAACAAGTCAACCTAGGGCTGTTAGTGTTATTGAAGAATTTTCCGATGATTTTTCATTTATTCATATCACTGATTTTCATGTTGGGGACCCAAGAGGTTTCTCCGAAAGCATATGGCAAACAATAGGTTGGAAATCAATAAAAAGATGTATAAACGAAATAAATCTATTAAAGCCAGATTTTGTAATAATTTCAGGCGATGTTGTATTCGGTCAATTATATCCATTTGAATACGGAAGAGAATACGAGAAATGCTATGAAATGATTCAAACATTTGATGTACCAACATATTTGTGCCCAGGTAATCATGATGGATATCGACGTCCTGGCGAAGATGGGCTTGAATTCTGGACAGAATATTTTGGTCCACATTATTATTCATTTAACTATGGAGATTATCATTTCCAAGCTATTAATTCATTTGATATGCCTGCTTCAAGAAGAATTTCCTTTTTCTTCATTGCATTGAACTGGGGTGGATCTATACAAGATAAACAACTTCAATGGATTGAAGATGATTTAACAGATAATGCTGGAAAATTAAACTTTATATTTATGCATCATAATCCATTGTGGGAAACAACACAAGATTCACTTGTGGGTAGAAAATACAAAAACAGACTTGAACTTTTATCTTTAATTGATCAACATGATGTGGATATGGTTTTAGCTGGGCATGTTCATGTTGATAATGTTACCTTATTAAACGACACAATATTTTTAACAACAACTACTCCTGAAAGTGGAATCAGTTCTGAAGATGGATATTGGGGATATAGAATGATCAATATAGAAGATGGAGATATTTCAAAATATAATTATAAGGAGCCCAAATATTCTATACCTTCATATGAAATAAAAGCAAAATATCTAGATAATAAAAAGGTAAATGTTGAAAATAATTTAGAAATGGATATTAAAGCCCACCTTGAATTTATTCTTCCTCTTGCTGATTACACAGTAGATAATGGGGAAATCTTTCTTCAAAGATGGAATAATCGACAGATAGAATTATATGTTGAAGTAACTGTTGAACAAAATTCAACAAAGACTATTAAGGTTTCAAAAGCAGACAAAGTAAATTAATTCTAATACAAAATTTTAAAAAAATAAACTACTATTTTTATCACAAATATTAGCAACAAATAGCCCATTAATCAATTAAATACAGTTGTTGATAAATTAGTAGCCTTTTATATATCAAAAATTTAATCCAGAAATTAGGTATGAGCTGTGATAGATGTTCAAATCTTACATCAAGTTTCAAAAAAATTAAGAAAAAAACATCTATCGATAGCTACAGCTGAATCTTGTACAGGAGGGTTATTGTCTAATATTTTGACAAATATTTCTGGGAGTTCCGAATATTTTCAAATGGGTATAATCTCTTATAGCAATCTCTCAAAAATAAACCTGTTAAATATTCAAGCAGATATTATCAAAAAATATGGTGCTGTAAGTAAGCAAACCGCAAAGGCAATGGCAATTGGAATTAGAGAAAAAGCAAAAGTTGCAATAGGGATATCAACCACAGGAATTGCAGGTCCAACAGGTGGAACTAAGGAAAAACCAGTAGGTTTAGTTTACATTGGAATTGTTGATGATAAAAAGCATGTAATTAAAAAATTTTTATTTTCTGGTAATAGAATACAAAACAAAGAAAGTACATGTAATCAGGCATTAAAAATGTTAAATGACTTTATTTAAATAGGTGATTGTTTGTTAGCAATAGATGGAGCTTACGGAGAAGGAGGGGGGCAAATTCTTCGTACAGCATCTGCATTATCTGCTTTAATGAAGGAGTCTATAGAAATAAATAACATAAGAGCAAACCGACCAAGTCCTTGTATCAGACCCCAACATTATACAGCCATTTCTTGCATAAAGGCTATATGCAAAGGTGTTGCTGAAGGCCTATCTGTGGGATCATCTAGGTTAAGATTTATACCTGGCAAAATTCAACCAGGTGAATATAATTTTAATGTGGGAACTGCAGGAAGTATAATTTTAATTTTTCAGACGTGTATACTTGCTAGTCTTAAAACGCCCGAGCCAATCACAATCAAAATAATAGGAGGTACAGACGTGAAATGGGCTCCAACATGGGATTATTTTACAAACGTTTTTCTACCAATGATTGGAAAAATGGGTGTTAAAACTGAGTCCGAACTAATAAATCGAGGATACTATCCAAAAGGTGGGGGAGAAGCAAAAATAAAAATATTTCCTGTAAGAAAATTATCTAACTTAAGACTAGAAGAAGGATATTTTGGAAAAATTGAAGGTATTGTGCATATATCAAATCTTCCTGATCATGTTGGTAGAAGAATGAAACATGCTGCGATGAAAATTGCTATAAAAAATAATGTTCGTTCTTACATACAAGTGGAAAATGCAAATTCTCTTTCACCAGGTACAGGTATTACTCTTTGGTGTAAATCTGATAAAACAATTCTAGGTGCAACAATGTTAGGAGAAAAAGGAGTTTCAGCTGAAAGGATAGGTGAAAAAGCTGCTCACCAAATACTAAGGGAAATAAAAATGAAGGCGACATTGGATAGTAATACATTTGATCAAATTCTTCCATATATGGTTCTTGCAGAAAATAAATCAACTTGCATAGTTAGAGAGTTAACTATGCATGCACAAACAAATATGTGGTTGGTTAACCAATTTTTTAAAGATAAAAATATTTTCCAAATAGAAGAAAAACAAGATGTAAAATTAATTAAAGTTAATGGAGTTGGATTTATTTAATAATAAATGATTACAGAAAATAAATAAACAATTTAGCGAGGAGAAAAAATGTTTAATGATAAAACAGGAAAAACAAAAGTTTTGTTGTATTGGTATATACTGGGTGTACCTATTTCTTTGGTTGTTTTTTCAATAATATTAAATGAAATAAAACTGCCTGTTCTTATTGGTTTTTCCTTTTTAATGATTATTACTTATGCTGGAATAGTAAGTATTATGATCATATTTGCAAATGCAGTGATATCTGCTGGTTTAAAAAAATAAAATATCCAGAAATTCCTTTTCTTATGTGAATTTAGAACTTCTCTTTTATTTTATAATAAAAAAGATTTAAATATGTAATGCGTATTAGAATTTATTAGAGGGAAGAATGAAAAGAAATCTGTTTAAGAAATTTATTGTAATTGGAATAATTATCGTATTTTTTCTGACATTTATTCCAACAGTCAATTCTGAAACCAATTATCACTACAATTCAATTGTTATCATATTTGGTAAATGCAACGAAGTAAATGCATTAAGTTTATGGTGGAAAATCGGTTTGTATATTCCAGTTATAAAAAGAAGTTTTATAATTTCTGCAAATGAAGGAGGAGAAACATTAAATGCAATAGTGTTAAAACCAAATAGCAAGTCAATTTATATTGATAATGAAAACATATCTATAGAGATAATTAGAGCCAGAGGTATTTTCTATTGGTTTGGAAATTCAATATTGTTTAATCTTAGTGCCCCTCAACCTGTTTTTTTAATATGTAAAGCAAAATCAATATATGTCACAACCTATTAAAAAAGATGAATTTTTTTCCAACTTATTTTTTAATATTTTGCTATTTAACAATAATGATACAATTGTTACATTTAAATTGTTTATTAGAGAAATATTTAAATAATACTTATACATATAATATATCGTTGGAATGGAGGAAGGGGTTTCTTCATTGCTCCCTACTCATATTTATCCCCTTTTTTATTCCCTTCCTTCCTTAAGAATTTTAGAAGATATATTAGCATTTTTTTTATAAAAAATCAGCTTATGGTACTGAACTTTACTATTGCTCCAGTTCCCTTTAATTTAAACAAAACATGATCCAAGAATTTTAAAACCTCTGTTAAAGGAACGTTTTTTTTCCAACAATAAACAAAATCTGTCTGACCAAAAGAAGGTTGTAGTCCAAGATCTGCTAATATTTGAAAAATCTGTGAGGCTTTAGCTGCATCTGCATTGTGTAATATTTCAACATATGTTTTCATATTTTTATCGTTCATTTATATAATATATAAAAGTTGTTATACGAATGTTTCCAAAAAAAATGTCTTATAAAAATATAAATTTTAAAAACAGAAAAAATATCAAAAGAATAAAGAACACAAAGTTATAATATCAAAATTGTATTTATTAAGTGTCATTTATAACATGGGATGCAAAACAGTGATTATTTATGATTCAAGAAGTTTATGATTATTTACAAGATAATGAGGGAAAAAATAAATTAGACACATCTAATAAAAGATACAAAACATTATTTGAACATATTAATGCCGCGGTTTTACTAACAACATATGAAGGGCAGATTCTAGAGGCGAACCACAGATCATCTGATTTTTTTGGTTATCGATTTAATGAAATTATGTGTCTATCATTGAAAAATTTATTACCAAGTGATTTGGATTGGGTAAAATTTCAGGAAGATATTGCAGCTCAAGGTGGTCTAAATATTGAAACTTACATCATTTGTAAGGATGGACACAATCTACCGGTTGAATTAAGTATTTCACTTTTTGACATGAAGAAAAAACCTGTGATGTTTGTATTAATATGGGATATTACAGAAAGAAAAACATCAGAAGAAAAATTAAAGGAAAGCGAAAAAAAATATCACGGACTCTTTCAATATTCAACCGATGGAATAATGGTATTGGATGCAAGAGGTACAATAATTGATGTTAATACTAGACTTTGTGAGATGATTGAATGCAAAAAGGAGAAAATAATTGGGAATAATTTGTTTAATATTGAATTTTTCACGGCAAAATCATTACCCTCTGTTGTTTATCAATTTGAACAGTTACTTTCAGATAAAAAGGCACAATATTATACGGCACAAATAAAAAATAAACAGGATAGTTTTTATGATGTAGAAGTCAGCTCATTTTTTCTAGTTAAAAAAGATAAGGAAGTAGATAATTTTATAATAATTATAAGAGATATAACAGAGAGAAATAACTCTGAAAAAGCTAGATATATTGAACAAGAATTATTCAGAACGTTGATGAATAATATGCTAGATTCGGTATATTTTAAGGATGAGCAAAATAGATATATCTTAGTAAATAAAGTAAAAGCAGAACAATCAAATTTGTCTATAGAAGAAATGTTAAATAAAACAGATTTTGAATTATTTTCTGAAGATCAAGCTAAAAAGATTTTAGAAGAGGACAACAGTATATTAAATTCAGGTAAACCAATACTAAATAAAATTGAAAAAACCACACAATCTGAAGGAACTGAAAAATGGATTTCAGTAATAAAAGTCCCCAGATACAATTCCAACTATGAAATAATTGGAACTATGGGGATCTCTAGAGACATTACATCAGAAAAACACATTGAGGATGAACTTGCACGAGCTCAAAAACGATACAATTCAATTTTTAACAGTACATTATATGCAATAATTCAAACAAATGAAAATAAGATAATATCATCTTGGAATAAGACAACTGAAAAATTACTTCAAATGAATTATGATTTATTATATTCCAAGGTAATTAAAGATTTGTTTACATGGGAGGAATGGGATAAAATCCAATCTCAATTTAGTGAATATGATGAAAACAAACCCCCAATTAAAACAAAAATTAAAAAAAATGAAGGACAAAGTATAGATATAAAATTGTCAATAAATGCAATAAAAGATGATAGTGGTATGCTGATAGGTTACTACTACAGTTTCTATGAGACTGTCAGTAATTAAAATTTTTAGTATTTGTAGATAAAATTTTTTTGAATTAGTAGGTTGCATATTCAAATGCATACCTATCTGCGAAAAACATACTTAAATTATTTTTTAATTTATTATTTGACTAGGAAGGGAATAAAATTAGATTTTTACGTTTCTAGTTTCTTCATATTTTATCCCCCTCTTCCCTTCCTGTTAAATTCATTTTTAAAATAATAAGTTCAAATTTTATATCTTTAATTATCTGATATTGTATTTTATATATTAATATGATAATATTTATATACTTATTAAAATAATATATTTTATGGATGGGGGAGTTACCCCTTTTTCCCATCTCTCCTCACCACCTCCACGCTTCCCCATCCAGGATTACTTCCATATCAGTTATCTTTATATCTTACTTAGAATATATTAAATTGGATTGTGGCATATTATGTGTAAGAAGTATTTAATTATAATTGCAATTTTCTTGTTGATCTCGCCGACCCTATTAGCTTCGCAAATTAGTACCCGTGGAGAAATTGAACCAAATGAAGAAATTATTAATGGAAGAAGATTTCTTTGGATGATGCCAAATTCTTCCCCACCTGAGGAGGGTTATTCAGTTTTATTTATGTTACATGGAGCAACCCAATATGCAGATACCTGGTTTTTATCTGGAAAGGGCGGTTTTAAAGGCAGTTATATCTGGGGTAAAAGACAAAGCAATTTTGCTAAAGAGGCTTTAGAAAAAGGATTTTTAATAATTGCTCCAGATTCAATTCGTCCCTTTAAAATAGGGCCAAAAGCGTGGGATTCACAAACAGAGGATTATAACCAATCCAAAGATTTGCCATTTATTCAAGACATTTTATACTGGTTAGACAATTCTTCTGTTAAAATTAATTCCAGCAATATTTTCTGCATAGGGTTTTCTTCTGGAGCTTTTATGACTAGTAGAATTGCACATTATTTTGGCTCACAATTTAAGGCATTAGCAGTTCATTCAGGTGGTAATGCAGATAGTTTTAAAATTGAAAATTTTCGTCATATATTTGACTGCAATACTGAACAGAATATCTCTGAAAATCATCCTCCAACCTTAATTATTCATGGCGGCAAAGATAGATTAGTTCCTGCTAATGCTGGAATTAATTATTACAATGATTTATTAAAAGCAGGGATTAAATCACATTTGATAATTAATCCAAATGGATTGCACATATGGCAATCTAGTTTTAATGAAAAAATATTAGATTGGTTTTTATTTGGTTCACAAGCACCAAGTCCACCAGAACAGCCAACTACCGGTCCTGGTAGCTCAAATTATACCCATAGCAAAGTGACTAAAACTTCTTATGGGAAGGGAGCTAATCAATTTTGGATATTTGAACCAGCAGATCCAATCCCCCAAAAAGCCCCTTTGATTGTGTTTAATCATGGGTGGGGAGCTATATGGCCCCAAATTTACCAAGCTTGGATTGATCATATAGTCAAGCGTGGAAACATTGTTATTTATCCTAGATATCAACGTGGATTGGTAATAGGATTCAATTCTTTTAGTTCAAATGCAATTAATGCAGTAAAAAACGCAATTATTGAATTAGAAAATGAAGGGCATGTAACACCTGATTTAAATCGGTTTGCAATAACAGGACATTCTCTAGGTGGAGGAATTACAGCTAACATGGCAAGTAGGGCAGAAGAAGAAGGCCTTCCAATTCCAAAAGCTATGATGCCAGTTCAGCCATTTATTGCTATTGATGAAAATGCAGATTTTAATAAAATATCAAACTCAACTTACATGTTGGTTATAGTTGGAGAAGATGATACAGTTGTAGGAAATGAATCTGGAAAAACAATCTTTTACAACACAAACAACGTTCCTTTGTCCCAAAAAAATTTTATAATTCAAGTAACAGATGACTATGGTTATCCAATACTTTCATCAGATCATGGAGCACCTACCTGCCAAGAAAATAATTCAATTTTTCCAGTTGATGCAATGGATTATTTTTCAAATTGGAAATTGTTTGATGCATTAACTGATTTTGCTTTCTATGGTATAAATAGTCAATATTGTTTTGGAAACACTAGTGAACAAAGATACATGGGAAAATGGAGTGATGGAAAACCTGTAAAGGAATTGATTGTAACAGACACTCCATAAACATTATTAAAAATGTTATTTTTTCTTTTTATACAAAATCCTTCAATCGTTTCATATTAGGGTTATTAATTCCAAATTTTTTAACAGAAAATATTCTTTCAATCAAGACTAAATCTCTGATGTGTTTTACATAAGCAGTATTTAATAACTCGCAAAACTTTTTTGCATCTCTGATATCAGGCGCTGAAAAGCATAGCAACCAATCAAAATTACCATGAAGATATTCACTTTGAGAGATGCTTATCTTCATTTCTTTACCTTTTTTTTCAACTTCTCTAGAAAGAATTAATTCAGCTAATTTTTCAACCGGTTCATTTGTTTTCTTAATAAGTACAACATAATTTTTCAATCCAAGACTTTCAGTATCAGTTATTGCAGTGTAGCCCCATATTGTCTTATCCTTTTCTAATCTTTTAATTATTCTCCAAACTTTCTGTCTTGAAAAGCCACATTTTTTAGCAATATTATCTATATTTTCCTTGGCATTCATTTCCAAAATATACAATACCTTTTTTTCATCTTTATCCATTTGTTTTTTACTGGTTTTACCCATTTTCCTTCACCGAGCATTATAATATAACAACAGTTGCTTAAAAACTTTTCCTTATAACTACTGTTTATTTATTTAAATTTAATTAAGATATTAATTGATATAATTATTTTATAATTTATTTTTGTTATTTCAGCAATTTTACAATTTGACCTTTTATCACATTAACTTTAAATAACAATATTGTCAAAAAGTATCATGATAAATAATATCAATATAACCATGGAGATGAAGGAAAAATGAAAAGGAAAATAAAAAAACCAGAATCGGATGATTTAAAAAATGATATTCCTGATTCATTAGAGGATATTTTTGATTTTTGTATAGAAAAAGGCTTAATTGAAAAAACAGAATTTGGATATTATTTTAAACCAGAATTCTTTGAGACTTTAAAGATATACGAAAAGAAAAATGTTTAATTATAATTATTTTTAAAAAATAAATATTATCAATTTATTTATAAATTCAAAATTTTAATAAATTTTAATTAAATTATACAATTTTAAGTTAAATATATATTTTTGTATAGTTTTTTAGATATATAAGAAAAGAAATTATTTTAAATGAAATAAATATTCATTATTATAAAAAAATTAATTATGAAAAGATGTGTCATCGGCATCTTTTCATTGCATTGTTAACAGATGAGGGAGGTGTGATAAATGAGGAAAGGAATAAAGATTTTGTTAGTGATAACCCTAGTAATATTAGCAATACAACCAATAACTCAATCACTTATTATATCAAAAAATTCAGAACCAAAAAAAATTATTGACAATGAAACAATAAAAACAGTTTGTATGATAATAAGCCCTGATAAAACCTGTGAAAAAATTGTCAAACAAGTTTCTCGAGAAAACTACAACAAAATTATTGAAATGGGAAGATCTTTACACGGAGATTTTTTAACAATATACAATCCTTACTCAACAGACGTGGAGGTAAATGCAGCATTTGAGAATGTTAGACCATTTTTCATTGAAATTGTTGACAACGAATTAACAGATAAACCAGTTGAAGATCTTGAATGTTTATACAGAGATATAAGAGATAAAATAATTGAAGAAAAAGAACACAAGGGAGGGAATAAGCAACCTACGGGTTGGTGGAACGGAATATGGGCACCAATGTTCATGAATGGAGGATGTGGAATATTCTCAGAAGCAAAAAGGTGTCAAGGATTTGTGATAGGGACACACTCAATTTTACCAACCATTGGATTTGACATTCTATTAACATACTTCACAACTGATTTATCGGCAATGACTGGTACTATTGGTGTTACTGGTGCTACTGATGCTAATGGACCACAAATGGCATTTATCATTAACTATCTTGGGATTCTATTTGGAGAAATACCTGTTATTAGTTATATGGTATTTGCACTATTAATCGGATATGCTATGTTCTACGTTGGAGCAAGTTTATACTAGCAATTCAAAAATATAAAAATCTCCCTTTCTTCATTATTTAGTTATGAAAGATAGTTTAAAATTAGTGACTCTGGGACTTGCAGTTGTATGCATTGTACCTTTTATTATTTCAAGTCATGATCAAATATACGAAAAAAATGAAATTGAAAATTTAAATCATAATTGTAATAAAACGGATTATTTATTATCTTATAATTTTTCACAAAAAAGTATTAAACTTGATCAAGAATTTATTCAATATAAAATAAAATTCTTTAAAAATGCAACTGTTAATTATGATTATTTTTTAAAATTTAGAGTTAAAGATTTACATCCGATTTATTATTTTATTATTTTCACAGATGGTAAAAATGGAGTTATGGAAAGAGAATTTAATGGAAAATTATTTGAAACTCCTATCATGGGTCATAGCATGATTCCTTTGGGGATATTATTAGATATTAACCTTCTAAAAATACATATAAGCATAGGTCAATTATTATTCAAACTACTACCTATTGGAGATATGGACAATATTAATGGACGTAAGACTGTTAAAGCAGGAACTGAATGGTTTTTGACTATATGTGTTTATAATAGCAATATTGACGATATTTTTTATATTAATCTAGTTACTGATAAACCAAGTTTTCAAGTAATTGAATTAGATAGAAGTAATAAAATTGAGTATTTTAACTCAGTTAATGGTGATTTTGAAGGTTTTTATTCGGGAATAAAAATTCTATCTCGCGGTGTTAGTTATTCTAAAAATTTAAAAAAAACAATAACTACAACAAAAGGGTCACTTATAATTTTTACATGCATTGGACATCTTAATGGAGAAATAAATGTAGTTAATCCTGAAGGAAATATATTTTCTAAAAACTCTAGACATCTTGCAAGTTTCCAATATTATGGGAATCAAACTGGAACATGGAAGTTTTCATCATCAGGATTAGGTTTTGGAAGAAAGCATATAGTATCTTTATTTTATATTGATGCAGATCCTCATTTTTATTTAAGTGATTTTGAAAATTAAATCCACAAAAAAATTATCTATCTTTTAATTTTTTTCTCGTATAAGCAAGTAAACCTCCTGCATCACGAATTTCTATAATCTCTTTTGGTATTTTTGGAAAAGAAAAATCATTTTTATTAACAGTTATTTTTCCATTTTTAACATCTATTGAGACTTTATTTCCATTTGAATATTCCTTTACCGCTTCAGGGCATTCAATCAGTAATAAACCTTGATTTATTGAAGATCTATAAAATATCCTAGCAAAACTTACTGCAACAACTGCTGAAATATCCACTGCTTTTAAACCAACCACAGGTTGTTCTCTAGAACTTCCACATCCAAAATTTTTTCCCGCAAAAATGACATCTCCTTTTTTTACATTTTTTGCAAATAATGGATCCAGATCTTCCAATAAGTGAGGAATAATTTCCTCAGCTGTACTACATGAATATACATATTTTCCAGGGAAAAGCATGTCGGTGTTTATATTATCCCCATATCTCCATATTTTCATTTTTTACACCTCTTTTCTTGGATCAGTTATCTTACCATTTATTGCAGAGATAGCAACAGTAGCAGGGCTAGCAAGGTAAATCTCTGCTTCTTTACAACCCATTCTTCCTTTAAAATTCCTATTAGCGGTACTTAAACAACGTTCATCTGGAGCTAAAACACCTTGATGAGCACCTAAACATGGACCACAACCAGGGGGTAGAATAATTCCACCTGATTTTAAAAATATATCTATATAGCCTTTTTTCAATGAATCCATATAAACTTGTTTTGAAGATGGAAGTATTAAAAGTCTAACATCTGGATGAACTTTTTTACCATTTAATATTTTTGAAGCGATTTCAAAATCAGACGATCTTCCATTGGTACAGGTTCCTATCAAACATTGTTGAATTTCTAATCCTTCGATTTCTGTTACTTTTTTTACATTATCAACACTGTGAGGTAGGGCTACAACTGGTTCGATATTTGTTAGATCATATACAAATTCTTTTTCATACACAGCATCTGAATCAGGGTTTATTTTTGAATATTTTGATTGTAAAACACCGATTGAATCTAGATATTTTGTTATGACTTTGTCAGCAGAAAAAAATGCATTTTTTGCACCCATTTCTACACCCATATTTGAAATGGTAAAACGCTCTTCAACTGAAAATTGACCAATATCTCCATGAAACTCTACGGAACAATAATTTGCACCTGATGCAGATATATTACCAATTATATAAAGCACAACATCTTTTGCACCAACTCCATGATCTAGTTTACCATGTAATATCATTTTTATACTAGATGGTACCTTCAACCAAGTTTCTCCAGTTAACATCAAAGCTGCAGCTTCAGTTCTATCAATACCTGAGGAAAAAGCACCCACCGCTCCATATGAACATGTATGTGAATCGCTTCCTAAAATTAACTTTCCAGGTAAAGCCAGTCCTTGCTCAACCATTATCTGATGACATACACCAAAACCAACATCAAAAAAATTTTCAATTTTATATTTTTTTACAAAATTTCTAATTATTTTATGATTATTTGCTGTTTTTTCAGTTGCTGCGGGGATAACATGATCCAAAGCAATAACGGGCAAAGAAGTATCATGCACACCATAGGTTTTTAATTCAGGGATGATTTTTTGTATAATTGCAGCGGTGTTATCATGTGTAAGTAAATGATCTGGTTTCACTGTTACTATTTGAGAAGGAACAACCTCTTTCTCACCTGAGTATTTTGCTAAAATTTTTTCAGCAAATGTTCCATTCATATTTATTTATCCCTCCAACAATCCCCCTCTTTTGTAAATTTCAAGTTGAATTTTTGAAAATGGCTTGGCCTTAATTGTTTCTTGCTGTGTTTCATTTTTAATTTCTCCTGTTGTAAAATCAACCTTTATGTAATCCTTATCGTTAATTTTTTTAGTAATGCCTTCAACAATCATAATAGGCATTGCATTATTAATCGCATTTCTTTCATAAATTGCTCCAAATGATTCAGCAATAATTACTCCAATTCCTAATGATTTAAAGCAATCTACTGCTTGTTGACGGGAACTTCCGCAACCGAAGTTTTTCCCAGTTACTACAATATCTCCTTTTTTTACTTGTTTTGAAAAATTTTCATATCCCATTAAATTATCAAAGGTATAACGTCCCATTTTAGCTATATTGGTAATCGACAAATACCTATTATGAAAAATCATATCTGTATCAATATTGTCCTTTTTGATAACCCAGACACTCCCTTCAACTCTTAGGGGAGAATCAAATTTTATCTTCTTTTTAGATGGATTTATATGCTTTTCAGGCGGGTGACTAAATGAAACTGATTGGGGCGGGATTAAATCCATTGTTGTTATGTATCCTGCAACTAATGAAGCTGCAACAGTTGCAGGTGATGCAAGAAAAATATCCCCTTTGCCTTGTTTACCAACAAAATTTCTATTTCCTGAAGATACCGAAACTTCATTTTCACCTGTTTGTCCAATCTGTCCAGCTGCACATCCTGCACAACCGGCAGAACCAACTAGGGCCCCAGCATCTTTAAATATTTTTATTAGTCCTTCATCAAGACAAATTTTCCAAATTTTATTTGTTGAGGGTACTATTTTAAGAATTCTTCCTGGTGCAACTTTTCTTTTTTTCAAAATCTGGGCGACAATCCTCATATCTTCTATTCTTCCATTTGTACAAGAACCTATAAAACCTGAATCCACATTGATTTTAGATAAAGCCTTAACATCCATTACATCCTCAGGATGGCCAGGACGTGATATTTGATGTTCAAGGCCTGAAATATCAATATCAATTATTTTTGAATATTCTGCATCTTTATCTGAAAAAATGGGTATGATCTGTTTTTTAAAATTCTTGTTGTAAAATTCAATTATATTTTTATTTGGAGGGAATAAAATACTAATTCCACCCATCTCTGTTGCCATAGATGAAATTGTAATCCTCCCATCAAGACTTAAATTATCTACATAATCTCCATACATTTCAGCAATACATCCAAGTAATCCATTTGCTCCAAAAAACTGCGCCATTTTTAAAACAACATCTTTTGCACTGGTATTTAAAGATGGCATACCTATTAAATTTATTTTTATTGTTGGGGGAACATTAAACCAGATTTTACCATGTGCAAAGACACTAGCAATATCAACATCCCCCATTCCTTGACCAAAAGCACCAATTGCACCCATAATATTTGCATGCGAATCGGTTGAAACAAAAGTTTCACCCGGAGCAATCAATCCTTCATCTATTGCTAGATGTGTTCCAATTCCTTTTTCTATATCAAAAACTCTAATATTATTTTTTCTTGCAAACAAACGGCAAATATGTTGATTTGCAGCATATTTTTGATCACAACCTCCTGGATTACAGTCAAAAGTAAAGAAAGTTTTTTTAGGTTTGTCAATGTTTAAATTATGTTGCTGTAAATTTTTAACAACATTTGCCCCACCAAAATCCCTTGCAGCCCTTGCATCAATTTCAACATCAACAATATCATCAACATTTGCAGGTACTCTCGAATGATTCTCAAAAATTTTTTGAATAATTGTTTTACCCATACAAATCAATCCATATAAAGACTTTTTAAAATATTATTCCAAATAATTGGTCAAATAAATTAAGTTGGAATATGCAATCAATATGAAAAATTTTTGGTGATTGATTATTAAAATACGTAATACTTTGGTTTTTTACTGCAAATATGCTATTAAGATACGTTAAAAACAGATAAATATATAGAAAATTTTATATATACAAAATACTAATAATAATTGGGGGCAATTTTTTTTGAACTACTGTGAAGTATGTAAACATGAATTGAAAAAAATTCCTTTACGGAAATTAAACTCCCTACATTTATTGGAGTATTACTGCCCAAATTGTGATATATCTAAAATTAAGTATATCGACTATAAAAAAATCTAGTTTAAAATAATTGATATATTTAGTAAATCACAAATTTTAGGTTGTATCATAGATAATTATATAAAAAAATTTTTTGTATATTGTAAATATTTTTTATGTGTTGATTTGAGTTGATAGTCTGTCTGATAGTGGGTTCTTGAATTTCTTTTGAATCAAAGCTACTTGCTTTCCAGAATAACAACTGTTCAATTAAAGAATAAGCTACTATATCTCTTACAGTTTTCAAATATTTATTTAAAAAGAAAATAACACCTGTTTCATCAGATTTTCTAAATACCATTTTTGTTGTAACACCATATAATCCGCCGGTATGACCAATTTTTATATCATCTGATTGTTCCCAAATTTGCCATCCTAGACCATATTGAAAGCCATAATTATTACTTGGGTATTGGACTTTGTGCATTTCTTGAATGCTATTTTCTGTAAGTATCCTAGTTTGTCCATAAACGCCATCATTGATAATTGTAATTAAAAAATTAGATAAATCTTTAATAGTCGTTCTTAAGCCACCAGCAGGGTAGTCGAGAATTCTATAATGTAGATATGGGTAATATTTCCCATATATGTAATCATAAGGAACTGCAATTTGGCTTATATTTAGTTTAGTTAATATGAAACTTGAGTTTTTCATCTCTAGTGGTTCAAAAATATTTTCTATACAATAATCTTCAAACGATTCATTTGATAAAATCTCAACTAAATAACCAAGTATCGCATAACCAATATTTGCATAATACATATCTTCCCCTGGTAGATAATCATTCCAAACATGAGATTTATAATGAATTCCCCCTGGAACCAAATAATCTCGTAAAAAGGGATCTGGATAACCAACTATTTCTATGCTCCCGGGCATTAAAGTGGTAAAGAATGTTGGGATATCCTGGGCAATACTTGATTGATGAGCAAGTAACATTCTAAAGGTAATTTTTTCATCAGGATATTTGGGATTTCTTAAACTAAATGGAAGATAATCATTTACATCATCATCCAGTTCAAACAATCCTTTTTCATACAATTGCATAATCGCTGTAGCGGTAAATGTTTTTGAAATAGAAGCTACAATATATATTGTTTCATCTGTTGCCTGTTGATTATTTTCAATATTATAAAGACCAAATCCTTCAGACCATGTGCAGTTATTATTTTTTACAATAGCAGCAGACATTGCTGGTAAATTGGCTAATTTCATTAAAATAACAATTAATTTTTCAAAAATAATTTGTTTAAGTGAAATAACCTGAATATTTGTTAGTTCTTCTTCAATTTGTAAATCCTTATTTCCAATTTCACTTTGAATTTTTCTATCATAGATTCGATGATTATTATTGCCAATAACAGATGTTATACCCATACACAAAAAAGATACAACTACAAATAATAATACCGTTTTTTTAATTATTTCTTTTTTCATTTTAAAAAACCCAAATTATTAATCAAATCTAGGTTAATAATATTATCTAATTATTTTTATTTAAAATATTTTGAGATAAGCTAATTTGAAAAATACATCGTTTTAAAAAAATAAAATTAAATAATAAGAAAATTTTTATTCAAATAAAATATCAAACTAATCAAGGATAAAAAAGTAGAATGTTTTGGAATAAAATCAAATTGAATCTAAAATTAGCAAGAATACATTCTTCTGTTTTAACAGGTCTTGCGCCTGTTTGTACAGCTGCAGCTATTGGCGTATCCTTGTCCATTTCTCACTACATCCAACTGTTTATTGTAGGTTTATTATTTCACATTTTTTTATTTGTACTAAATGAATTGAAAGATATCGAAATTGATAAAACTTCTCTTGAACTTTCAAAAAAACCACTGGTTGAAGGCACAATTTCTTTGAAAAATGCCAAGATTTTTGTTATTTTCTCTATTATTTTAATATTTATTTCAAGCTTTGTTTTTTTTAGAAATCAAGCATTTATTCTAACTGTGATATCTATTGTTGCATTGGTATCTGGTGGATTATATGATTATTTTGGAAAAAGATTGCCCCATGCTGATTATATGATTGCGTTTATGTTGTTTTTTGTTGCTTTATATGGTGGTTTTTCGATAACTAATTCAATAAATTTTTTTGTTCTAATTATTACTCTTCTTGCATTTTTTCAGATGTTAATCAACAACATAACCGCGGGTTTAAAAGATATAGATCATGACTATCTAAAAGGAGGATTAAGTACACCACTAAGGCTGAAAGTTCATGTAAAAAACAATAAATTTTATATTCCATTTGTTTTTATTTTTTACATAATTATTCTTAAAAGCTTGCATATTTTATTTACGGTTTTGCCATTTTATTTGAATTTAATAACTACTAAGACATGGCAATTATTTCTAATAGGGATACTAATCTTAATGTCTCTGATGTTTTTGTTCAGATTACTAAGAATGAAAATATTCAATCGTGAAAAAATAAAAAGAGCAATTGGTTTTCATGAAATGTTCGCTTTTATGATAGTACCTATTCTTCTTTTTGAATATATTGGACTTGAGGCTGCAATATTTCTTAGTGTTCTTCCGGTCATTTGGTTGGGAGTTTGGTTAAAAATTATTTATGGAAAATTCATGCCTGAAATCTAGTTTTTTAAATTGTAAAGTTTATTTAAATAAAATAAATATTCCTTTTACATTATATTTTATCTACACTTGTGAATCAAATGAAAAATTCTTTGCTAGAATACTTGAGATTGATAAGGATTCAAACTAGTGCAGCAACTGCATCTGCACCACTTTTAGGAGGGCTGATTGCAGGACAACATGAAATTATACCTCTTTTTATATTACTAATTATTGGTATTATATATCACATCTACGGTTTTGTTTTAAATGAATATATTGATGTTCAGGTTGATAAAAAATCTAAAGATCTTCACGATAAACCCCTTGTAAGTGGCAGTATCCCTATAGCTCATGCAAAATTTATTGTAATTTTCTCAAGTGCAGCTTCTTGCATAATTACTATTATTTTCTTTAAGGAAGTTCTGTCAATTTTATTTTTATTAATTGCAATTATTTTAGGTGGAGTATATGATGTGTATGGCAAAAAAATTGTTGGTTCAGATTTTGTTCTAGGGGCAGGATTTTTTTTCTTGTGTATATTTGGTGCAAGTACTTATACATCTAATTTTACAATAATTATTTACTTAGTTGGTTTTGCTTATTTTTTCCACATTGTATTTAACAACGCTGTTGAGGGCGGGCTTAAGGACGTAGATCATGACTTTCTTGCAGGTGCAAAAACAACAGCAACAAGACTTGGGGTTAAAGTAAAAGAAAAAAGATTAATTGTCACTAGAGCTTTTCAAGGATTTTCAGTAACAATGACAATTATATTCCTTGCTTTAGTTTTTTTAATATTATATTTTCAAGACTTTAACTTTCTATCAGGGAAATATTTGTTACAAATAATTATTGTACTAGTTTTAACCTTGATTTTATTTATTTCATTGTTAAAGTTTTTAAGTTCAGGTGAATTTAATCGCCCTAGACTTAAAAGGTTGTTTAGTTTACATGAAATGACTTCTTATTTTATGTTAATTCTTGCACTATCTACAACACTTTTTAAAGAAGTGATTATTTTTTTATTGTTGTTTCCTTTTACTTGGTATTTAATATTTAATTTAATTTTATACAAAAAATTGTTACAACCTAGGGTGTAAAAAATCAAAAAATATTTTAAAAATAATTAGTTATTTAGTAGGATAATATATATTTATATACATGAATAAATATCATCTTCAGATAAAAATAGGTTAATACTATGGATATTGGACAGTTGCTGCTAGAAGAGATTATAGTTTCAAGACATTTTCAAACCCAAATTTTCTATGTTTTTATGCTATGTTTTACAATATTTTCAATCATTCTTGCAAAAAGATACAGGTTGTTTAAATTTTCAATACTACTGTGGTTAAGTGCTGCACTTATAGGTCTTGCATGGGAGGTAGTATTGTTTGGTTCAGGACTTCGTCATTACAGCTTCCTTTCTGCAGCTGAATTACTTTATCACGCAATTACCGAAGGGGGACCAGGGCTTATTATAATGGCAATTTTTGCAGACAAGGTTGGTTTAATTGATTTATCAGAATACAAAGAGGAGGTGAAACCACGGGAATAGTTGAATGGTTTTTATCCTCTGCTGAGGTATCTAGACAAGTAAATTATGTTTATTTTTTAATAGTTCTTGGAATAACCTTAACAGTTTTGGCAATTGCAATTTACACTCGCAACAAACGAGCAATAAAAATGTTTTTATTTGCAATGGTTGTATGGGCTTTTATTGAAGGTTTTGGTTTGGTTACGGGGCTTCGCTCATACTCAAAGGATACATTGGTTGTATTTGTTTTTGTTGCACTGGTTGAAGATCCAGGTTGGGTTTGTTTAGGTTATATGATGGCAGAACAAATGTTTAAAAGAGTGAATATCAAAAAAATATTAATTAAAAAAAAATAACTAAAAAATAAAAAATAATTATACAACTTTTATAATTTTCTTTCGATCCTTTTTTATACAGGCTTTTATTAAACCATCAAATAAAGGTGAAGGTCTCATAGGTCTTGATTTAAACTCAGGATGTGCTTGAGTTGCTACAAAATATGGATGATCCTTTAGTTCCATAAATTCCATTAAGATTCCATCAGGTGACTTTCCGGAAAATATTAGTCCATTTTTTTCAAGAATCTCAATATAATCTGGATTAACTTCATATCTATGTCTATGCCGTTCATACACCTTATTTTTTCCATACAGTTTATGAATCATGGAATCTTTGGTTAGTATTGCAGGATAAGCACCAAGTCTCATTGTAGCACCATATCTAGATTCCTGCAAAATATTAACTTGTTCAGGTATATAGTCAATTACTGGATGAGTGGTTTTTTTATTTACCTCCCTAGAATTTGCATCTTTCATATCACAAACATTGCGTGCAAATTCAACAACTGCTAGTTGCATTCCTAGACATAATCCTAGATAAGGTATTTTGTGTTCTCGAGCATATTTAATCGTTTCAATCTTTCCCTGAATCCCAGACAGGCCAAAACCACCTGGAACAATTACCCCATCAAGCTCATTTAGCATTGACAATTTTTCAGGTTTTTTCTCAAAGATTTTTGAATCTATCCAAACTATATTTGGACTTCTACTGTTATTCCAAGAAGCATGCTTAACTGCTTCGATTACTGAAACATAAGAGTCGGGTAAATTAAAATCACCAATATCAAAATATTTTCCAACGATACCGATATTGATTTTCTTGTTCAATCTTTTAATTTTTTCTAAAAAGTTATCCCATGATTTCAAATCATTGCGATCTTTTCTTAAATTTAATTTATTTAAAATTTTCTTACTCAGCATCTGCTCTTCAAACAGCATAGTTACATTATAGATATTTTTTACATTAGAATTTGAAATCACATCATCTTCATGAATATTACAAAACATAGCGATTTTTTCACGTCTAACATCATCAAGTGGTTCATCTGATCGAGTCACAACAAAATCAGGTTGAATACCAATTTCTCGAAGTAATTTTACTGAATGTTGAGTGGGTTTTGTTTTTGCCTCACCAAGAGCATCTAAAACAGGAACATAGGTTACATGTACATAAATTACCTTGTCCCCTTCTAGTTTCATTTGACGTACTGCTTCAAGAAACAATACGTTTTCATAGTCACCTACAGTGCCGCCAATTTCAACTATAACAAAATCTAATTTTTCTTCTGTAGAAGGTTTTCTAATTCTTTCTTTTATTTCATCTGTAACATGAGGAATTGGTTGAACTGTTTTCCCAAGATATTTTCCTTTTCTTTCTTTTTCTATTACTGCCCTATAAACCTGCCCTGTTGTAATATTGTGACACTTTGGAATGTATATGTCTAAAAATCGCTCATAATGACCTAAATCTTGGTCAATTTCCCCTCCATCTTCAGTAACCCATACCTCCCCATGTTCTGTAGGCCTGAGAGTTCCTGCATCACAATTAATGTACGGGTCAATTTTTATTGCTGTGACTTTATAGCCATGTAGTTGTAAAATTTTACCAATTGATGCAGTTGTAATTCCTTTCCCTAAACCAGAAACTACTCCACCAGTAACAATGATATAATTAACCATCCCTATCAACAGTAAAACTGAATATAAAACATGATTTAAATGATTTCGGTTTTAAAAACATAAAAATTCTAATTTAAAGCAAAATAGAAAATTACCCCAGAACCAAACCATGATATTGCTAGAACAAAATACCATACATTTTCAATAGTATAAACCATACCTAAAAGTATTGTAATTAACGGCATTATAAGTAAAAGAAAAGCAAGCAATATGCCTCTAACCCTTTCTGACAAATTTATTTCCATATGCCTTCATATCTTAATCTTTGAATTGCCACTTGTATAATACATGTATTATTTAAAGTTAAAGGAAAATTAACAAAATTGGATTTTGATAAAAAAATTGATCAATTGTAAAAAAATGACTAATAAATAACAATGATTATAAGTTACAAGAATAAAACTATTTTTCACTAGTTCTTATTGATGCTCGTTTTTTCAGAATATCTATCCTTTCTTGCAAAAAAATCCTTTCTTTAACCAGTTCCTCCATCAGCAAAATACAAAGTTCTTTATTGTACAATATTTCTTTTGAATTCTTTAATATAAATTCTTGTCCAACTTGTTCACTTTTTAAATTGTTTAATTTAATATCAATATTTTTTTCCAGTTGTTCAAAACTTCTTGAAATCTCTTTTTTTATTTGCTTACTTATTGCTTCTTTCGTCTGAGCAAGAATTGATTCAATTTCAATTTTATTTACCTTTTTAATTTCCTTTAATACATCTTCTTTAAAAGAGTCAATTTTTTTTAATTTGTTAAAAAGAGATTTGTATTCTTTTTTTGTATCAATAACCATCTGTAATTGTTTTTCTAGATTTTCTGCCAATTGCATTTGTTGTTTTAATTTATAATCCAGTTCTCTTATTTTTATCTGCAGATATCCGTCTTTCATTTTTTCAACTCTTGCCCTTAAAATGTTTTTAAAATACAAATGTGCTAATTAATATTTTTTACCTTCCCTAAAGATGAACCATTGGTTAAATATACCTCAGAATTTTTCACATCTAATATCTTATTAAATGGTCCAATTAATGCTTCTTTGTTTACAGCAATTCCTCCACACAAATAATTAAATGCAGGAACTACTATTATTTCTGGATTAATAGAATTTGGATATTTTTCTTCTAATAGTTCTTTCATACATCGACCTTTTAACCAACATGATTCAAACGTTTTATATCCTAGCCTATCGGTAAGCATAATAGTGGGATGAGTATGACCAATTATTACTTGGCTACATTGCATAACTTGTTCGCTTGGCCAACGATGCCCATGAACAAATCCAATTTCTTCAAAAACACAACCATTTGATGAATGTAAATGAATATCCGAGGTAACTAATTTCTTAATATTACCATCATGGTTACCTGGTAAAATATGGATATTACCAAAAGAATTTATTTGAGATAGAAATTGCTTTAAATCCTTTCTTTCTGAAATAGTAGAACACGGTATATTATGTTTTATATCCCCTAATAAAATTATTGTTTGGGGATTATATTTTTTAAACAATGAAATTAAACGTTTTGTCATTGCATTAGTTTGAGAGGGAGCGTTTAATCCAAGTTCTCTTAGTTCACTTTCTACTCCAATGTGTAAATCTGAAATTACAATTATTTTTTTATTTTTTATAAATAAAGCTGGTTCATTTAAAACAGGTTGAATATCTGATTGTTCCATTTTTACCCCATTTGGAAAAGATTACCTGGATTTAATACTAAAAAGACTATATTAACAATTAATTTAACATAAATTGCACAAAAAAACCATATAGAAAATGCGGCAATTGCCTTGCCAAGGTGTTTACCTTCTTTGGAAATACCTATCATTTTCAATCCATACATGGTGATAAAATAGATTGGCATTGCAAGTAAAACATAACCTAACACCCACATAATTAATTGAACAAGAATAAAAATTCCAGTAATAAGTGAAAAACCTTGACCAGAAAGTAAACTTAATGCACTTGTTCCAAATTGGTAACTAATTTCTAGATCCATTAAGATAAAAACTACTACTAGTATTATAATATGTACAGTTAGAAATATCCTTTTTTGATTCTTATTTAATTCTATCTTTTTAATTTTTTCAGTTTTGATGTAGTATTTAAACAAGAAAAAAAGGACTATTGCAATAACCCAGAAAATAATTATTATTACTGGAATTGCAATGCCTTTAGCGCTATCTTTTGCTTGAGTTGTATAAAAGTGATCTCCTAAAAATATTAATTTGTAATCACCATTTATTAGGGCTGTTTGAGATTCTGGTGAAATGGTAACCTCAAATTGTTCACCTCTGGCAAATCCAAAGTTGGAAAATTTCTGTGGAGAGTCATCAATAGTAAACACTTCATCAATTTCTACAAGAATTATACCTCCATTAACAATCGAACTTATAACTGGGATTATTTCGTCAAATTTGCTGATTGTATCTGATATGCCGGAGATTTCTCCAAACTCTTGTGATACATTTGTTACCTCATCGATTAACAAATCTATATCTGCCAAATTAAGATTAGCAGGAGCAACAGAAAGTTCTATATCCTCACCAGTTACAACCATTGGGATTAAATGAAGGGGAGAACCCTGATGGATTGAAAATCTTTCATCATTAATATAAAAAATCTTGTTTGAGGAATTCTCATTCCATAATAAGTTTCCGTTTCTATCCTCAATTGTAATATTTCCTTCTTCATACGGTTGAGCAAGAAAAGCCGCATCTCCTTGGAAATTCATATCAATATTTGATGTTGATATTAACGCAAGAAATGGGAGATTATTTTGTTGATCCAATTGAATATTTACAATTGAAGAAATTGCAAAATCTAAATTTGAATCTGTAACTAATTTACTATCATTAAAACCTAATACAAATGGACCTTGTTGTGTAAAAATATTAACATTTCTAAATCTAATAATATCTTTATCAGTGAAGTTGAAAATATTATCTATTAAATCCCCTCCAATCGTATCAATGTCAATAATTGTAACACTGTCTACGTTGTTTAATGAACTAGACCCAAACAATGGAATTGCATCAAGTTCCTCCAAAACTGGACTATCTAGTAAGTCATCTATTCTATATCCACTAAATTCACCTGAAATTCTAGTATTGCCAACAAAAAATGCCATAGTATCTGTATCTATAGTTCCTTCCAGATGAGCTACAGGAGAAAGAATTTGACCATTAACAACACATGAGCAAAAGATACACGTAATTAAACATCCCATCATAAGCAGAGTTTTTCCCATTGCAATGGTTGATTATAAATTAATTATAAATATCTTTGGAATACTACTTAAAATTGTATTGGAAGGTGTGTACAATATTGACGGTTTTTATACTTGGAAAGATCATTAGGGGGGAGTCTATGGATTTAATGATTTAATAATATCATATGGATTTTCATCCAAATGGGTCAATAAATCACTATTACCGAATTGAAGATTGGATAATTAATCCTTTTTCAACAAGACACTATTTACAGTTGGCATTATACATAATCCAACAAATAGAATAATAACAGCAACTGCCAATCCTTTTATTATTGGATTCATAAGGTTCCTCCCTACATTTTCTAATTATAATGGCGTATTTAAATGTTGGTTACTCTAAATATCAAATGGTTCTCTTGAAGGATGAAAATCAATGCTTACGGGCATAGTTATTCTTGGAATTCTTTCCACGGGCATCCCGTAAATTAATTTAGGAAGAAAAAATAAAATAGGTATTCTAACTCCAATCCAATCATCATAATAATTTTTATACCATTTACTAAAGAGAGATTGATGTTCAAATCCACTTACATTATTTTTTAAAAAATTATTTTTAGTAATTAAATTAGCATTTGACCACCATTCAATCTCTACCGCGCAAAAGGTTTTAGATATTTTATTATATTTTATTTGGTTGTAATTTGAATTATAATCTATAACAATTCCGCGATGATAATTATTTGATATATTGTTGAATTGAAATAAATTATTATTAGATTTTAAAGTCCAGACTGCTAAACTATTTTTAAAAAAATTACAATTTTCTGTTAAACATTTATTGCAAAATGCAAAAACTAATCCCCAATCAGTTTTTGAAATAGATATATTTTTTATTTTAAAGTTAGTACAATTTACTAGAATTAATTGTCCAATTTCCCAATTATCAATAAGCTTATCCTTCTCGTTAAAAAAATAATATAATGGTTTTCCATTTACAATGTTATTTTCAATGTTGTGTAAAAAATATTCAATTTTGAGTATAGGCCTTCCATCATTTTCATAAGAAGTAAATCCTATCCCATCTTCAATAAAAATATTATCTTTTATCGTAAGATTTGTAACTCTAACACCAGATATTCCAAGACAATTTTCTCTAAAAATATTTTTACAAATAATATTATTCGAACCCGTTACTCTTATTCCTGCTTGAAAAAAATTTGTAAAATCATCATTATCAAACCCTCCACCAATTATTGTTAAGTTTTGTATAATTGCATTCTCTGAGGATAAATTAATAGTGCATCCCTCTTGTTTACCATCAATTATTGTTGTATTTTTATTTTCTCCATTGAGATTTATAGTTTTATCTACCACGATATTCTCATAATATGTTCCACTATACACAAACACTGCATCCTCATCACTCGCATTGTCTATTGCATCCTGAATTTTCGTGTAATTTCCTGGTCCATCACCTCCAACATATAATATATTACCATTATTATATGAAGTAAGAAGAATAGTATGAGTAATTCCAATATATGATGAAAAAAATATCATTAGAACCATGATTATTTGGATAAGATATTTTGCTAAACGAAACTCCATAACCATCCCTTTAAAAAAGAATTGTTATCTAAAAACCTATAAATTATATCTTTAAGCTGGATTTCATTGCTCTGTCCTGATAAAATAGAATTCATATTAGGTTCTATTGCCATTGAGTTATCATTCACTACAACATTTGATATTTCTCCAATACCATCGTAATCTAAAGGATATTTAAAGGCTTTAAAAATTAAATTACCTCCTGAATTAAATGGATTTACTAAGAAATTGAAATAAAGCCATACTATCTTTTTATTTGAAGTTACTTCAAAAATTATTCCTCTTGGTCCATTACAAATTAGCGTATTTCCATTTGGTAGTCTTTGAGCGCCACTTTGACCAGGAGCATAGAATCTTGTTGGATTTTTTGCAGTATAAATCCAAGCGGGTTCTTTAGGACCATAAACAGAGCCAAGTTCCAAAAAATAAGTACCATTTTCATCAACTGGAGGTACTATTTCTATTACAGATGAATAATTTTCTCCAGGTTGATTAAAGCCATTATGAAAAACCGTAATATTTCCTGCACCTGGGCAATCAGATTCTATCCATCTTGCATCATGTTGCCCATAAAATTTCCGATTAGATGCATTTCCGGCTCTATAACTTTGTGGATTACCCCATCTATATAACAAATCGCCCCCTTTTCCGCTTTTACCTCCGGAGTGTCCTACAGCTTCTTGGGTTGTCGTACTATGGTCAATTATCCATATTTCACTATTTGCATTAGCACTTAGTAAAATTTGATCAAATTCTTCATTATAATCGATAGAATTTATATGATTCCAATCTGCTAGTGAATTTCTTGACATAAAATTAATGTCAATTAGTTCAGGATGATCTTCTACCACCCCATAGTTCTGCTTTGTTAAATCATAGTCCTGTATCATATGATCCCATACATGCCATTCCCAAACAATATTGCCTCCATCTGAACCATTGGGTTGTACCTCAATTATATGATCAAGCCATACGATTTTTTTTATCAAATAACCGGGATCACAACCTGCTGCAATAGCCTCATCACGAGTTTTTTCTTCCCACGCAGTCATTAATATATTACCATTAGGCAATGGTTCAATATCATGATGAAGACAATGAGTTTCGTTTACATATTCGAAAAACCAAATAAGCGATCCACTCCAATTGAACATTTCTACACGACCTGTATCTCCTGAGCCCCAGATAATGCCTGGTTTGAATACGTAACAACCACGAAGAAGATTTCCGTTTTCCAATAGACGTACGGGTAGAGCAGGCTGATAAAAACTACGCCATTTATTAACAACTTTCCAACTATTATTTATCAAATAAGTTTTAGTAGAAAACCAGGGGGTAAATAATGTATAACCCTCAAAGGATTTTTTTATTCTGCATTCATTTAATTTAAGGTCATTTGATGCAGAGTTTTCTATTTTATAATCTTTTTTAGAATTATAAGACAAAATACTATTACCTGAAACAGGAGTAACAATTAATATTGCAACCAAGGTTAGAATTAAGATTACTGTTAATTCTTTTTTCAATTAATTCCTCCCATATATAAATCTAGGGTTTAGTATATAAATGCTGCTGATATCACAAAAATTTTTCTTTAAATATCAAAGATATCTTTTTAAAATTGTAGGAATTTCTTCTATTATATCTGTTGCCAATAAACCATATGATTTATTTCGAAAAGCTTCATTTCCTGATTCGCCATTTAAAAAAGCTGCTATTTTTATAGCATTAAAAGGTGTTACATTTTTTGCAAGCAGAGCTCCAATAATACCGGCAAGAACGTCTCCTGTACCACCTACCGTCATTGCTTCATTATGTATTTTATTAAGCTTAACGTCATTGCCGTCAGTTAAAATATCAATATAGCCCTTTAAGAAAATCGTTATCTCCAGTTTCTCAGCCCATTCTTTAACGATTCTGATTCTATTGTCTATATCATTGGAAAAAGTAATTCCTGTCAAATTTTTAAATTCCTGTGCATGAGGTGTTATAACAAAATGTGAATTTTCAATAATCCCTAATTGCTCGCCAATTGGTTTTATTGCATCTGCATCTATAACCATAGGTTTTTTTTCTTGTAGGGCGTGTTCAATAATTTTAATTATTGCATTTTTTGTTTCTTTTTTCGTTCCTAGTCCTGGGCCTATTAAAACTGAGTCACTTCTATACATAATTTCAAAAACACTTTCAACATCTTCGGACGTTAAAAATTCAGAATTTAAAGGTTTTACAATAAAATTTGGTGAATGAGAAGCAATAGGTTGCCAACAATTTTTGGGGGTTGCAATAAACACAAGATCTACACCAGTTCTTAAAGCAGCCATTGCTGAAAGACAAGGTGCTCCCACATAAGGCCCCCCTCCAATTACCAACAACGAACCATTATCTCCTTTATGAGAATCTTTTTTTGGTCTAGGATAATAAACAGACAACTCACCAGGGCCAACATAATCTATTGCATCTATTGGTATTTTTATATCAACTATATGTACCTCACCACAATCAATTTTATCCATTGATGCTTTTTTATCGTGAAATGTAACGGTGTAATTTGGTTTTACGAACAAATCTGTTCCAATACCTGTTGGAACATCAACAGATAAAACTGTTTTTTGTTTATAAGAATTGATTTTTTTAACAATATTACTTACTGGTTCTCTTAGATTTCCAGTCAGACCAACTCCCAACATTGAATCAATGATTAAATCATTTTCACCAATCATTTTATCGATAGATTTAATATCTTCATATTTGTGTATTTCTACATTTGTTTTTCTTAATTTATCGAAATTTTCTTTTGCAATTTTTGTATGAATTTTTTCCGAAATTAAAACCACAGTTACTTTATACTTTTCAGACAAATATCTTGCTGCAACTAGTCCATCTCCTCCGTTGTTTCCATAACCGCAAAAAATTAAAATTTTCTTAGGATTTAATTTATTTATTACAAATTCTGCAACACCTTTTCCAGCATTTTCCATCAATTTAGAATTAGGTACTCCAAAATATTCAGAATTAATATCTAATACTTTCACTTCTTTTCCCGATATCATACCAAAAATGTTAAACGATTAATAATCTATATATCCTTCGGAGATACAAGAAGGTAGATTAATATGATTCCTGGAGTGCCCGGAAGGATGAACCAGCGTCAAATGAATCAAATGATGCGAAGGCTGGGTATTAATGTAAAAAATATTGAAAACGTTGAAAAAGTAATCATTCAAACAAATACAAAAGAATACATATTTGATGATGCAGAAGTAACAATAATGGAAGCCCAAGGTCAAAAAACATTTCAAATTTCAGGAAAGCCTGTAGTAAAAGAAAAAGCTGAAAAACAAATAAATGATGATATCAAACTTATTGTTGAACAAACCGGTAAATCAGAGGAAGAAGCAAGAAAAGCACTTAAAGAAACTAACGGCGACATAGCAGAAGCGATACTAAAATTATCATAAATATTTTAACATTAGATGATATGAACTGCAATGACTTTATTATTATTTCAAAAAATGTCCTACAAATAAAGATACATGTCATCCCAGGTTCTTCGCAATCTAGTTTTCCCTCAGGTTACAATTCATGGAGAAAATCCCTTGATGTTAAAGTAAAATCGAAAGCTGAGGATAATAAGGCTAATATTGAGGTAATTGAGATAATTGCAAAATACTTTAATGTACCTTCAAAAAAAGTAAGAATAACTAGAGGGCAAAAAAGTAATGAAAAAATTGTTGCAATCCCTAATCTAGATTTTTTAATTGTTTATAAAAAAATTGAGGAATCATTAAATGAATTATGAAAAAACTATTGAAGAATTTGAAAAAACACTTTTAGAACTAAGGGAAGAAAACAAAACAGTGCCTATAATTGTTGAGGGTGAAAAAGACAAGCAAGCATTGCAAAGATTGGACATTTCTGGAGAGATTATAATTTACAATGTAGGTATGTCAATTGCAAATTTTTCAGATATGATTGCTCAGAATTATAAAAAAATTATTTTACTTACAGATTGGGATAGAAAAGGCGGGTTTTTATGCTCAGTTATTAGAAAGAATCTTGAGGGAAGAGTGAAAATAAACTTAGAATATAGAAAATTCTTTGCAAAAAAGTCAATAACAAGAACCATTGAAGGTTTACCTTCTTGGATTGATTCACTAAGAACAAAGATTGAAGAGGGTAAAAAAATACTTTCAATTTTCTTATGTAAAGTATAAAAAGCAATATTATAAATTGGGGGAAACATTGCAAAACGTTCTAAAAAATAAAAAAGAACTTCTAAATCAAGAAAATAAAGATTCTACATCTTTATGTGGACTATGCAGAGGTACAAAATTATTATGTGGAAAATCTAGATGCCCAGTAATTTTGAGATATCATTCAAAATTAAAAATAAAACCATATATAAGTTCGTTAAAGCTTGGAGGGGCTTCACCCCCAAGTGTTTTTATTGGGAGAATTGGTTATCCAAAAGTGTCAATAGGTCCAATGATACCTCCAACAATGGGAGATACATCTATTATTGATACGCCTGAGCAATGGCTGGATAAAAAAATAGATGATATTGTTGACTTTAGATCTCAACTGGTTCGAGGTAAATTCAGAGTAGATGTAATGGATGTGGAAAGTTCAAATAAAATAGTTGAGTTCACTAGAGATTTGGCTCTTTCAAAAAACCCTGTTTTTTCAGAAGCATTATTTGAAAAAAAACCATACGGTAAAATAGCATTTTATGACGAAATACAGCCACATGGTCCTTCTGCTCCAATAAAGAAGCTTGACATTACAAATCCAAAATATGAACAGAACATCGAAAAGGCTTATTATGATACTGACTTGAAATCACGAGAAGCTGTATTAAATATCTATCATAGTGGGGTTATACTATCAAAGATTCAAAGAGCATTTAGTGTAGGGGCATTTGGGGTTAGTAAATATAGAAGATTTGTTCCAACAAGATGGAGCATAACTGCATTAGACTCACTAATTGGCAAAGAACTAATTGAAAAAACAAAACAGTATCCCCACTTAAACGAATATAGAATCTATTATGTAAATCAGTTTGACAACCGCTGGATAATATTAATGACACCAACATCTTGGATGTACGAACTTATTGAAGCATGGTATCCTAATACCACTTGGAATCCATATGGATCTCAGATTTCTATTTTTAATAGCTACGAATTTTATGATGGAAGAAATACATATGCTGAAATTGGGGGATGTTACTATGCTGCAAGACTTGCAGTAAATGAACAGTTGAATAAAGAGCGTCGTCAAGCAGGAACAGTGATTTTAAGAGAAGCTCATCCAGGTTATATAATGCCAATTGGAGTTTGGAATGTTAGAGAAAGTGTTAGATTAGCCCTAAAACAAGATTATAAAAAATTCGATAGTCTAAATGATGCATTAATTTATGCTTCTTCAGTGATGGATATTCCTTTGCAACGATGGATTAAAAACAGTGCAGTTTTGAAAAATCAATTGTTCCAAAAAAGAATTGAAGATTTTCTGTGAGTATATGAAAATAAATGAAATTTTGTGCAAAATAGCATTATCTCCTTCAAAATTGCCAGGTCTTAAATATTCTCTTAATCCATACAAAGGTTGTGAACATAATTGTGCTTACTGTTATGTTCCAAATATATTGAGAATTCCTAGAGGGGAATGGGGAACATTTGTAAGTGTAAAGAAAAATATCCCATCTGTTCTTTCAAAGGAAATCAAAAAAAAGAAAATCGGTACGGTTGGTTTATCAACCGTTACCGATCCTTATCAACCAGTTGAAAAGAAATTCCAGCTAACTAGACATTGTCTCGAACAACTATTAATCCATGATTTTCCAGTTTGTATTCAAACTAAATCAAGTTTAGTTACAAGAGATATTGACATCGTTTCAAAATTTTCAAATGTAGAATTGATGTTAAGTATTGCTACAATTAAAGACGAGGAAAGAAAAAAGTTGGAACCATTTTCATCTTCAATTGAAGATAGACTGAAAACTCTCAAGCAATTTTCCGAAATGGACATAAAAACTAGTATTTTCTTTGGACCTATATATCCTACAATTAAAAAAAATGATATCCCAACAATAGTTGATTCTTTTATACAATTTGGAGCGAAAGAAATCATGGTTGACAAATTAAACTTAAAACCGGGGATTAATGATAATATCATTAAGGTATTTCCACCGTATAAAAATATAATTGAATGTGTTGATAATTATCAAGAGCTGCTTGATGAACTCAAACGTGTTTGTAAAGAAAAAAATGTGAAAGTGATAAATGCCTTTTAGTTAAAATTATTCCTTAATTTGTTTTAACAAAATGAATCTAGTATGCTTTTCCGGTAGTTTCAATTAAAACATCAAGACATTCTCATCAACATTTTTTTGGACTTCACAATTAAAACAATTATCATTATTATTAAGTTCAATATCCTTAGTTTATTACGCCAGTATAATTTAAGTATAAGTATGCTATTACCGGAAAATCAACTTAGGTTATATTAGATAATAATTAATGTGATATTTATGGCAAAAGCTCGAGCAAGATCAGTAGCAAGAAAAGTCAAAGATAAATGGCGATCAAAAAATTGGTATCAAATAATGTCACCAACCCTATTTGATAGTGTTCCAGTTTCTGAGACATTATCTGATAAGCCAGAGAATATTATTGGTAGAGTAACAGAAGTGTCTCTTCAAGATTTAACAAACGATTTTAGAAAAGCTCATATAAAAATGTTTTTTAAAATAAATAAAATAGAAGAGGGTAATGCTTTTACTCAATTTACAGGCCATACTCTAACCTCAGATTATCTTAGAAGAATGATAAGAAGGAGAAAATCTAGGGTTGATGGAGTATATGATGTTGAAACAAGAGATGGGGCTTTTTTACGTGTAAAACCTTTTGCAATTACTGACAATAGAATTCAAAATTCCCAAAAGAAACTAATAAGAAATATTATGCAAGATACAATTTCCAAAGAAGGAAAGGCAAAAACATTAAATGAATTACTTCGAGACACATTAGATGGAAAAATTGGCAGTGAAATATTTAAAAATTGTAAGAAATTTTATCCAATAAAAAGAGTTGAAATTTATAAAACAGAGATTAAAAGACAACCTACTATAGTAATTGAAGAGAAAAAACCCCCAAAGAAAGAAGAGAAAAAAGAAGAAGAAAAATCAGAAGAAAAACCATCAAAAGAAGAAGAGAAAAAAACCGCTGAAACCACAGAAAAAAAGGAAAAACCAAAAGAGAAAGTAGAAAAAAAACCTGCAAAAAGAACAAGAGCTACAACAAAGATAACAACTAAAAAAAAGACAGAAAAAAAAGCTACACCAAAGACAACAAAAAAGACTGCAAAGAAAACAGCGAAAAAAGAATCAAAGTAAATTTTTGAGTTAAAAACAATTTTCACTGAAAAACACATATTTATATATTCTTATTTATATTATATACTATAGTATGTCTATACATAGCAAGATTCATTTTTCAATTATCATTTTAATATTTCTAATTAACATCTTGTTTTGTATAAATGCTACAGGTTGTAAGGATATAATAGCAGTAGGGGATGCAACCGAAGGAGAAAATAATTTATTATTAAAAGTAAGAGACCCTAGTAGACCTGGACCCCAAGTTCTTTGTATTATTCCAAAAGGATATGAATATACTTATCATCATCCTTGGTTTGGATCTCCTATGAAATTTATAAATAGTTGTAAATATATCGGTGTTGCAACTATAGAAGATACTATCCCAAATTTAGTAAAAGCTGGAATGGTAATTAGTGATTCAGGAATTGCATATGGAGATGCTGATACTGGTTCAAATTGGAAAAATCCTACTAGAAATGGCTGGGATGATTTTGATTGGATTCGATACGCTTGTGAAAAAGCAAAAAATGAGGATGAGGCAGTTACTTTATTTACTGAAGAATGTGTAGATAAATTACATGCTTCAAAAGTATCCGAAAATATATTTATCGTTGGTCCACAAAAGGCATTTGTAATAGAGGCAGACGCTTATCGCTACAGTATCAAAGAAATTAGTGATGTTGTAGTAATGACCAATTATCCAAAAGAATTATGGAAGACCCAATGGAGAAAAACCCTTCCAATTGCTAGTTCTTTTGATTCTGAAAAGGAGAAATTTGTTACCAAAGGAAGAACAATTCGGTTGAATTCGATTTATGGTGTTAGAATATTAGATATTGGAGATGGTTGGATTGTCGCAAGGCAAGCTCCTTTTATAAAAATTTATAATCACTGGATAAGAGTAATGGGAAAAAGAGTGAAAATTAATCTTGGTGAAAGAAAAACAGTGGGAGATTATAGCGTAGAACTTCTTGATATTCAGGGTAAAAAAGCAAAAGTTCGAGTGCAGTCCGTTTTTAAAGCTTGGGAAGAAAAAATGTTGGAATATATTAGTTCAAGATACGGAGAAATATCAGTCAGGGACATGATAACCTGGTCTAGACTTCACGAAGAAGATCTTGATGGTTTAAGACCTATGTGCGAGGATTATTTTCCTTATGAATCAGTAATCATTTATTGCATCCCAAGTGAAAATTATGAAATTTTAAGCAGTGGTTGGTTTTCCGCAAATCATGCATGTTCAACAATTTATGTACCCATTCACATTGTAGATTCAGAAATTTATGAACCTTATACAACTGGTGAAGCAGCAAAACTGTCTTTAGAATTGCTAGATTTATTTGGACATGATGCATTAGTCTCTAAATTTGAAAATGTAGAAGATGTTTTTTTAAATGAAACCAGCGAATATGAAAAAATTTCTGTTCAAATGATTTTAAATAATTCAATTTTAGAAGATATTATAACAACAGCTGATATAAATATGCAAAAACAAGCCTATTTAACAGAGCAAATATGGTTGGAAATAGGTAAAAAATCTATTGGTAAATATACTGATGAATATTTGGAATTAATTGGTAATATGTGGAAAGATAACTACTATTCATCCCTAGAATTAATGTTAAATTCTGTTGAAAATTTTTACAATGCAGAAGAAATTATAATAGAAGATAAAATCTTAGATATTGTTTTTAGTATTTGTGAATCAAAACTATATATTGCTCAAGCAATTGGAAAAGATATATCAGAATTATTAAAAAAATATGAATCAGGAAAAAGAGAAATTACCAAATCAAATTATAAACAAGGTTCTCAACTTATTTTAGAATCCTTTAATGAAATTGAAATTTTAATTAATGGATTTTCTTTATTTGACAAACCTATTGATAATTCAGATGAAACACCTAATAAAATGTCCTTTGAGATTATTTCCATTTTATTTATTATAGTTATAATTTTCTTATTTCTACTTAAAAGAAAGAGTTAAGAATATTTTAGTCATTAATTTTTTTTAAAATACTCAACTATGTTGATAGGCAGGGGTTTTTGGTGGATAAAAAAACAAAGATAATAATTATTGGTTGTGGTGCAGGCGGTGGTACAGCTGCACAGTTGGCAAGAAAAACAGATAGGAATTCTGAAATAACAATATTTGAAAAAGGAAAATATGCCCAATACTCCAAATGTGGATTGCCCTACGTTCTATCTGGAGAGATATCTAGTTTTAATAATTTAATCGAGTTTTCTGAAAACTGGTTTGAAAAAGAGAATATAAAACTATATCTAAATACTTCTGTAACAGAGATAAATAAAACAAAGCATATTGTTTTAGCTAAAAGAGATAATGAACAAATTAAAAAGGAATTTGACAAGCTGATAATTGCAACCGGTGCAAAGGCATTCATTCCGTCAATAAAAAATATCTTCGAGAATAATAAATTAGTTAGTGGTGTTCATCTTTTAAGAACAATGGATGATGCTAAGGCTTTATTTTCTGAATTAAAACATACAAAAAAAGCTTCGATAATAGGTGCCGGTTTAATAGGTCTTGAAATTGCAGATACTTTATATAAAAAAGGAATAGATATTACAATAATTGAATCATTATCCAATATTTTAGAAAATACACTTGACATTGATATGAGTGAACCAATAAAAAAGGAATTGGAAGTTAAAACAAATCTTTTCACCAATCATATTGCATCAAAAATAGAAACTGAAAACAGTAGGATAAAACAAATCATTATTAAAAATAAAGAAACCAACCAAGAGAAAAAAATAGAAACCGACCTTTTAGTAATTGCTACTGGGTCAAAGCCTGAAGTTAATTTGGCAGAAAAAATTGGTTGTAAAATCGGGAAAAGAGGTGGTATTATAATAAGTGAAAAAACCTTAACTTCTTTAAGTAATATTTACGCTGTTGGTGATTGTACTGAATACAAAGATTTTGTAACTAATGAGCCAACCTGTGTTGGATTAGGAAGTATTGCAGTTAGGCATGGAATAGCTGCTGGTGTAAATGCTGCAGGAGGCGAATATAATCTTCCAAGTGGATTGTTACAAACCCGTACATCAGAATTTTTTGGCTTCGAAGTTGCTGCTGTAGGACTTGTGAAAAATGTAATTAAAAACATTCAAACAGTATATGGTAAATTTAGTGGTTCATCACTTCCTCATTATTATCCTGGAGGTAAAAATATAACAATCAAGGTGGGAGTTAATGAAAAAAATGGAGAAATTGTTTCTGCTCAAGCAGTTGGTAGCAATGCTGCACAAAGAATAAATGTATTTGCTTGTGCAATTCAAAATAATGTCCGTGTTGAAAATTTGAAAAAGTTAGAAACAGCATATGCACCCCCTATTGCACCTACATTAGATGTATTGACTCTCAGTTGTGATGTTGCTTTTTTAAAATATTCTAGGAAAAAAAGGTAGCTATGAAATTTTTACACTTAGCAGATACTCATCTAGGGTTTTCTGCATATAGAAAAATTACAGACGATGGATTAAATCAAAGAGAACTTGATATTTATAATGCATTTATTCAATGCATTGATTACGCTATCCGTACTAAACCGGCTTTTGTTCTTCATGCAGGTGACTTGTTTGATTCAGTACGACCAACTAATAGAGCAATAACAGTTGCTATTCAACAGGTATTAAGACTGTCACAAAATAAGATCCCGTTTTTAGTAATATCTGGGAATCATGATTCTCCGAAATTAAAAGAAACAGGAAATATTTTAAAAATTTTTGACCATTTGGAAAATATTTATCCTATTTACGAGGCTTGTAGCACTCCTATTATATTAGAAAAAGGCAGTAAGAAAATCGCAATTTATGCAATTCCTCAATGTCAAACAAAAAGAGAATATAATGACATTTTTGAAGAAATTGAGGTAGATAATAATTCAGATTTTAACATTTTGATGACACATGGAGCAGTATCTGAGATTAAAGAATTTAAAATGAACGAATTTAATGAATTAATAATCCCTTCAAAAGCATTTGATGGAGATTTTAATTATGTAGCTCTTGGTCATTATCATAAATATACCAAAATTAGAGAAAATATGTATTATTGCGGTTCTACTGAAAACTTTTCATTTCCTGAAGCTAAAGTAAACAAAGGATTTTTAGAAATAGAACTTGGTAACAAAATAATGCATTCTTTTATTGAAATTAATAATCGGCCAATGATAGATATTACCCCGATAGATTGTTCAAACTTAAGTGTTGATGAAGTTGAAAAAAAGATAAAACAAAATATTAAAGTAATTCAACCAGAAGGTAAAATTTTTAGAATTAGATTGTTAAATATTCCTTCTCATACTTACAGAGGAATTGATTTCAATCAAATTAGAGCATTGTCAAGAGGGTGTGTTCATTTTGAAATAAAACCAGAGGTTTTAAGAGATGAAAATATCCAATTAAATGAAAATTACAAAATAGAATCTATACAAGGTGAATTTGAAAAATATCTAACAACTCAGACAATTGAAAATAAAAATGAACTGTTGAAACTTGGTATTGAATATATAAGAAAAGTGGAATTAAAAGATGAAGGTAAATGATTATTAAGTCTATTAGATTAAAGAATTTTCGTAAATTCAAAGATACATTAATAGAATTTCCTGATGGTGTTACAGGTGTTGTTGGACTTAATGGTGCGGGTAAATCAACGATTTTTGAAGCAGTTGCATGGGTTTTGTATGGTGCAGTTGCTGCAAGAACATCAACTGAACAAATAAAACGTGAAAGTGCAGATGATAAAGATCCTTGTAGAGTGGAGCTTGATTTTATTTTTGGAGAAGACAAATACCGAATAGTCAGAGAAATGTCCGGAAAAAGTCTTAGTGTTTCTGCAACAGCTACTTTTAACGGCCAACAAATAGCGACAGGTGCAGAGGTTGTAAGTAATTTTATTCAAAAAAAACTAGGACTAGATTTCAAATCTTTTTATACATCAATTTTTGCAAAACAAAAAGAATTGAATGCATTATCAACAATGAATCCAAGCGAAAGAAGACCTTTGATTTTGAGAATGCTTGGAATAAATGCACTTGATGAAGTAATAGTAGAAATACGTTCAGATGTTAAAAATAAAAAAATTCTAATTGAGAAACAGCAACAAGATTTGGTTGATGAAAAGGGAAATTATAAGATTGAAAAATTTAAAAATGAAAAACGAGAATTGCAAAATAAAAAAAAGAATATGACCGAAAATTTAGAGCGATTAAATAAAAACATATTGGCAGTTGAAAAAAGACTGAATTTAATTAATAAAAATAGTATTGAAAAAAAGAAGGAATATGAGAAATTAAACAAAATAAAACTACAGTTAGATGAAAAAAAGAGTGCGTTTGAGAAGAAAAAAAGTTTATGCGAATATATTGAAAAATTTAAAACCAAAGTTGAGAAAAGACAAGATATAATTAAAAAAGAAAAGTTAAAGCTAAAAAATTTTGAAAAAACAAACGAAGAAATAAAAAATGTTGAGAAAAGACAATCTGAAAACAGTATTAAATTTCAATCAATAATGAAAAAATTAGAGCAAAAGAAAACAATAATAAATCAGATTAACAGTGAAATACACAATTTAAAGACAAAAAAAATCACAATAGAAAAAATAGGATCATCTGCGAAATGCCCAACATGCGATAGGGTATTGGGAAAACAATATGACGAACTTTTAAGAAATTACGAAAATCAAATAAAAAAACATTATGAAAGTATAAAATTATCACAAGATGAAAGTAAAAAAATTAATGTTGAATATGATAAACTTGTTAAAGAGAAAGAAGCATTACAAAAAAAGAAAAATTTTCTATACACTAAATCAGTTGAAAAAGAAAAAATACTGACCTTAATTAACAATTTTTCAAAAGAGTTAGATGACGAGTTACAGGAATTAAACAGTAAAAAAAAGGATTTTTCAAAAATTTCTTCTGTTGAATTTGATGAAAAAGAATACAAGGAATTGATGAATAAGATAGAAATTCAATATAATGAATATCAATCATATATCAATGAATATAAAGTAACCAGAAATAAAATAGAAAAATTAAAAATAGAATCTGAAAGAAAAGGAGGAGAAAAAAAACTTATTAATCAGGAAATTAAAAATCTAGACAATAAAATAGAGGAACACAACAAATTAATTTTAAAGATAAAATTTGAAAATAAAAACCTACAGTTATTAAAAATTCTCAGCGAATTAATGAACCTATTTAGAACCTATTTAATTTCTCAAATTAGACCAACTCTTTCATTGTATGCATCAGAGTTATTTAATCAACTTACAGATGGAAAATATTCTGAAATTGAGCTTGATGAAAATTATAATCTTATTATTTATGATAACGGAAATCCTTACAACATTGAACGTTTTTCAGGCGGAGAAGAAGATTTGGCAAATTTATGTATTAGGCTTGCAATATCTGAGGTAATAACTGCAAAGGCAGGAAGTATATTTAATTTAATAATTTTAGATGAGATTTTTGGATCTCAAGACAATATAAGAAAACAAAATATAATCAAATCATTGAGCAAATTTTCCGCAAAATTCAGACAAATATTTCTAATTACTCATGTATCAGATATTAAAAATTTCATGGAAAATACAATATCTGTTATTGAAGACGAAAATGGAATAAGCAAAATAAAAATAGAATAAAAAGAAAGTATTATTTTTTAAATCTAATCTTCCTTTTTTTCTTCTTAGCGTCTTCTTTATCTACTGGAGGTTCGGTAGTTTCATGTTTGGTTTCATAGGAAGAAGTTTTCATAGGCTTACGAAGATGATCTACTGAGTTAAACAATTTGGTAAAAAGTTCTTCATTTGAATTGAACCAATTCTGCCATTGATTTAATTCTTCATGTAATTTCTTATTCTCTAATTCTGTTTCTTCATAAAGTTTGAACAATTTAGTTAATCTTTCTTTTTCCTTATCGTATTCATCTGAGATTTCTTCATATTTTGTTTTGTATTCCTTATAATCTTCCATTGATTTCATTTCTTTTATTTGAGATTCTAGTGAATTTATTGTTTCGTCCTTACTGTTTAGCTCCCCTTTCATACTGTGAATTGTTTCTTCAAGACGATTTCTTATAGTATCAAATTCTTCCATTCTTTCTTTTGTTTTTTCCAATTGTTTAAATTCCTCGTCTCGTTCTTCCAATTTTCTAGTTAGAGAATTTACCCTTGCGGTAGTATCTTCTTCCATCTGTCTTCGGGTTATTTCTATATCTTTTAATTTCTCTTCAAATTCAAGAACCTTCTTTTCTTGGGTTGAAAGCTCTTCTTCTTGGTTTTTATAAGCATCCCAAAGTTTTACAAGTCTCTCTTTTTCTTTATCTAATTCCTCACTGTATTTTCTGGCTCCTTTTGTTGCTTCTTCCCTCTGGCGTTCTGCATCTGTTAATCTATCTTCAAACTCCTGAATCATACTGTTGAATTTTGTTACACCTTCCCAATTTAATACGTTTTGAATTTTTGCTAAATCTTCCATGCCTTTTGAAAAAGAAGTCTTAATTGAATCAATTTCATTTGATGCTTTTTGCAATTTCTCAAAGAAATTTCCAGCATCATTACTTATTTCTGGTCCCTTATTATTTTCCTCAGCCATGAATACATGCCTCCTCATAAAATTAATTAATGGGAGAATAACTAGTTCATATATAAGAGTTATTGTTTTTCAAATAATGAATTTCTTAATTTAAAAAGGAATAAATTAATGTAAATTACAATATTTTTGTTGATAAATTAAATTGAATATTTTTATTCAATCATTATCAGGTTAAAGAAAATATTTTTGAGTTTTAAAAATAAGTATTTTTACTAGAACCACTAAACTAATAAACCATAATTAATATACTATTTTCAATATTTGACCTTGTTTCTAGGAGGAATTGTGGGATGGGTGTATTAGCAAGATTCAGACAGGGTAGATTTACTCGAATTATTCAAAAAATTTTTGGTAAAAAACATGCAAGAATAGGTATTTATGGCCCACCAAACGTAGGTAAAACAACATTAGCAAACAGAATCCTAAGAGATTGGACAGGGGATATCATGGGGAGTGTATCTGATATTCCTCATGAAACAAGAAGGGCAAAATGGAAAACAAATGTTAGAATAAATAATGGTAGTTCCTCTTTATCTATGGATTTAGTAGATACTCCGGGCATATCAACAAAAATAGACTATAAGGAATTTATGAACACTTTTGGATTAAATAAGGATGAATCGAGATTAAGAGCAAAAGAGGCAACTGAGGGGGTTATTGAAGCAATAAGATGGCTTGAAGATATTGATGGTGTTGTTCTAGTCATGGATTCGACACAAGATCCCTTTACGCAAGTAAATGTTACAATAATTGGAAATTTAGAAGCTAGAGAATTGCCCATACTTATTGCGGCAAATAAAATTGATGCAGATGATGCAAGCCCCGCTACATTAAAATCAGCATTTCCACAACATCCCGTGGTTCCAATTAGTGCTTTAAATGGATATAATACTGAAGATCTCTACAGCAATATGGTTAAACATTTTGGAAAAAAAAGACATAGAAAGAGGGCGAAGTAAGATGATAAAAAAAGACAAAGGAATATCATTTAGTCTCATATCACGCCAAAAATTAAACAACCTCTCGTCTTCAGAAAAACTTTCATATATACTTAAAGAAGTAAAAAAGGGATGTATATTAGTACTTGAAAACGGTCTTACTCCAACAGAGAAAACAGCTCTTATCGAAAACACAATGAAGGAAATTGATCATGATACCTTTATAGGAATTGAAATGGAAGGTTATGTTGAAGAAAAATTAAGTTTTTTCCAAAGAGTTTTTGGAATTAATAAAAAACCTCGTATGACTGTTATTGGACCTGCTCATCTTTTAAAGATGGTTCATAAAGATAATGATAAAATTGAAACCACGATAATTCCTGGAAAAGGAGTTAGTTAATGCCTCACCAGTGTTTAAAATGTGGACGAATATTTGAAGAGGGTTCATCCCAGCTGTTAAAAGGATGCCCTGAATGCAATGGAAATAGATTTTTTTTCACTAAACAACCTTTAGATGAAAAAGAAAGAAACCTAATTAGTAGTGAAGTAAAAAAGGATATTACATCCCAAATCATGGAATCTTTGGTTGAAAATGACGTTATTGATAAGTCTGGCAAATGGGTCAATATAAAACCAAAAGAGATTCGCAAGATAATTAAAGATAAAATCAATGAAGATGAAAAAATCAAAGAAGAAATTGTTGAAACAATTGATGATAAAGAGCGTAGAGAAATCATCGAAAAAATTAAATCCGATGTTGATAAAATTGATACACTACAGACAATTGATATTGAAAAACCTGGACAATATAATATTGATTTAAAGGGTTTGTTGGAAGAAGAACCAATTATTATTCAAAAAGATGGGTCTTACACAATACATTTACCCTCGGTTTTTAAAACAATTAATAAGAAAAAATAAAACTATTTGTCTTCTAATGGGAATTTTACAATATATATTGGGAAATTTATTTAAAATAATTACCGAATATAATATTAATCAAGAAAAAATTATGAAAAAAATAATTTCGTTTGGCATCCCATTCTTAATTTTATTATTAGTTTTGTCTAGCTCTAATGCATCAAATTTAGATATTAATCAACAAAATGGTCAAAAATATGGAACATGTGTAGGTTATAATCTATTGGCGGATATAAATTCAAAACCGATTTTAATTGATATGGAAGGAAATGTAATTCATATTTGGAATGATATTTCTTTTGCGGCCATAATGCTTCCAGGTGGATCAGCAATTGGTCCTAATACATTAAGAGAGGAGTATATTTTTGGTAGAGAATATTGTGAGATGACCGAGGAAAGTTGGGATGGAAAAATAAAATGGAAATTTTCAAATTGGGATAATGATAGCAAGGGATTAATGATAGCAAGACAACATCACGATTTTGTTAGAGACGGAAACCCCATAGGATATTATGCGCCTAGTCAAGATTTTGTTTCAAACGGGAATACACTGATTCTAGGGCATTATAACGAAGTTGTAAAAGAAATTAGTAACAAAGAACTTGTTAATGATGTCATTTATGAGGTTGATTATAAAGGTAATTTAACTGGATTTGAATGGCGTGCTTCAGATCATTTTGATGAATTTGGTTTTAACTTAAAAGAAAAAATAGGTATGTATTTGTTTCCCGGATATCATCTAATTTTTACTATACCCAATCTTAGGAATTGGTCCTTTATCAAATGTGATTGGTTTCATTTAAATTCCATTTCTAGACTTGGAAAAAACCATTGGTATGATGAGGGTGATGATCGATTTAATCCAAAAAATATAATGATAAGTTCCAGACATGCTAATATTATTGCAATCATAGATTTTGAAAAAGGAAATATTGTTTGGAAAATAGGACCGAATTATTCAAAAGAAACTGAGGAGGGAAAAAATATTGGACAAATTATTGGACCACATCATGCTCATATTATACCTAAGGGGCTACCCGGAGCTGGAAATTTACTAATATTTGATAATGGTGGAATATCAGGATATGGTATGTGTGGAATGCCAAATAAATTCAGATTTTACTCAAGGATTATTGAAATCAATCCTTCTACTAAAGAGATAGTTTGGGAATACTCACATAAAAAGGGTTTGAGTTTAATACCCTCAGGCGAGTATCATAAATTCTTTAGTAAATTTTTAAGCTCTGCTCAACGTTTGCCTAATGGAAATACATTAATTACTGAAGGAATGAGTAAAAGAATTTTTGAAGTAAATCAAGAAAAGGAAATTGTGTGGGAATTTATATTTTCAGGTATAGTATACAGATGTTATAGAATTCCACCTGAATGGGTTCCTGGAAATCCTGCCGGCTATTCTTATTGGGAAAATTGATATTTGTTTTATAATTTTAATCTTCTGTGTAATTTTACTACTGCTTCAACTGCAGCTTTTGCTCTATCTATTCTGTCTTGAGCTTGTAATCTTGTCATACCTGGCCCTGAAATACCCAAACCAACAGGTTTGTTATATTCAAGTGCCAGATCTGCAATTTTTCGGGTTGCATGTTGTATTACAATATCATCATGTTCTGTTTCTCCTTCAATAACAGCTCCTAAGGTAACTACTCCATCAACGTCTTTTCTCTCAAGCAGTTTCTTAACAGCCAACCCCATGTCAAAAACTCCAGGTACCTTTACGATATTACTTATTTCCGCTCCCAAAAATTGTGCATGTTCTGTAGCTCTTTGTAACATCATCATTGTAATGTCGTAGTTGAATTCAGAAACGACAGCCCCTATTCTAATATTTTCTTTAACCATTTAATTCAAACCTCCTTAATTGGTCCAGCATCCTTATAACCCTGGCGCAAACCTCTACCTGCATCCCTTTTTAATCGATCGATTTTAAATAACAATTTATATACATTTTCGGCATGTTCACGAGCTCTTTCTTCTGCTAACCAAGCAAGTTCTTTTTGATTATTTGCTTCATCTTCATGAACAAATACTTCAATTATGTGTTTATTGCACAATAATTGTACTTGAATAAGGCCAGTACTAGCCTCATGAGCGCATTGTTTATCGATTGGTTCAGAACCAGGCATACCCAAAGCAATCACTATGTCACAATACTTTTCTTCAAATAATTTTTTACATGCTACAGGTAAGTCTTTAATTCCTGGAACCGTGTATCTAATTATCTTAAAACCCGTTCCAATAGAGTTTAATTCATCAATTGCCGATTTCGCCATATCAAATCGTGCAAATGTAGTATCAGCTACTCCTATTTTTTTCATTTTCCTTCAATTTTATCCATCTTTTTTTGAAATTCATATGCAGCAATAATTTTTTGAATAATTCGACGTGTTCCATCTAAATCACTACCACATTTGTATTCTGAAAGTCTTATAACCTTTGAATTAATATTTCTTTTTTTTAATTCACTTCTTATTACATCCTCGTCATGAATTTGATCGTAACCTAGAGCAATAATATCAGGTTTAATTTCTTTAACTATTGCATATATATCTTCTTTATACCCAAGATAGGCTTCGTCAACAACATTTAATTCTTTAATTAAATCAAGTCTAATATCTTCAGAATTTACAGGTTCATGTTTTAATTTTCTAACAGTTGAATCCCTAGCAACAACAACTACAAGAATATCCCCTAATTTTTTTGCTTCTTTCAAATAATAAATGTGCCCCATATGTAGCAAATCAAAAGTTCCAGTAGCCATTACTTTGACCATTTTTTCCACGCTTTAATTACCTCTTTACCCTCTAAAAAGGTAAAATTATTTTTTTCAGCGTAATAAATCGCATCTTCTTTAGATAAGGCCCTTCCTTTATTTCCTAATATTTCACAGCCGCTACCAGCAGGAATAAGTTTTGCCATTTCTAACAAAGATACGACAAGTTCAGTATGGCCTTTTCTCTCATTTAAAAGACCATAAGAAGCAACACATAATGGCACATGGCCAGGGGATCTAAATTCCTTACCAAATTCCAAAATTGCTGCTTCACTATCGAAATTTTTTGTTTTTTTTATCAATTCAGCAAATTTTACCATAGTTAAACTTCTATCATTATCCGTAATTCCAGTAAATGTTTTTCTATGGTTGATATATAAAGAGAATGAAGATTTGGTATCATAAGGAATGTCGTTGGGTGCAAGTTCTTTTAAAACAGGGAATTGATTGTTTATTTTATCATACAGATCTGAAAGAAATGGTAATTGTAGATGATCTGCAATTTTTTTGGAGGTCATAAGAAAAATAAGACCACCTCCATCTTTTCTCATTCTTTTGATTGATTCGGCTGTAACAAATTGGGAAGCCATAACAAAATCAGTTTCACCTTCTCTTTTCTCACTGTCATAAATTAAAATAAACTTACCATGTTGTAAATCAACCAAAGCGTTTTGGATATTATCTATTAAATCACCCAATCTAAACAATAGCATATATAAAATAAATTTTGGGTTATTACTCAGAAATTGGTCGATGATTCTTTCCTTTATGACGGGATGCAAGATATCTGGTAATATACCCCGCAATTTTGTTTCTCATTAATTTACTGCTAAGTTCTGTCATTTCTTGAACTTTTAACTTGTTATGTTGAAAATCATCATATTTAAAGGATTTTGGATATTTTTTTGCAAGTTCAATTGCAATATTTTTAATATGCGTATGTCTTATATTTCCCAGTTAATCACCTGATTTTGTAAGGGGCTGAAATAATGTTTTTATATATAAATCAATCGTCTCATTAAGGTTTTATTTTGGTAAAGATTGGAATCTAGGTATATTTTACTGCATCTTTCAGATGATTAGTAATTTTCTAATCCAATTCTTTTACCTTTACTCTGCAGGCAAAACCAAAATAAAATACGTCATTAGAATCAAAATTTCGAATTTTTATTCCGATGAAACCAGTAACTCCAATCAATTCATCAAGAGGTCCTTGGCGAATAGCTCCTATTATCTCTCCTTCCCATTTTTTAATACCAGTCAATCCATTAGTAAATATCCATCCATTCGCCGGATACGTCCATTGAACTCCTTGAACACCAAGAGAGATTACCTGACCTATACCTATTGGAAGAAAATTAGAAAAATAATTTGCACCCATCCAGAAGAGTATAAATATTTCAACACCAATGAATAAAAAACTTAAAGTAAGGAATAGCTTTGAAAAAAAACCATCAAATATTGTATAATCTGTGTTTCCAGCAATTAAGCAAAAAAGATTCCTTTTAAGTTTAGAGTTAATACTTGCTCTTTCAAAAATTTTTTTTATCCCTATGTCCCGATACCCTCTAGTAATTAACTTCTGAGTCTGCTTTACACTCAATCCACCAAGAAGACCATATTTATTAAGTTCCACAACAGAATTATTGAAAATCTCCTTCGCTTCTTCTCTTGATTCAGTGGTATTCAATTGTTCTCTTATTGAATCAAACAGTGCCTCGACTTCATCAGCTTGTTCTTGAGTAAGTTTGACTGTCTGCTTACCACCATTCAGACCGCAAACTTCTGTAGTGAACTCAATCAAATCCTCCTTTTCCATATTTGCATTGATACTTGGTGCAAACGCAATACCTATGAATAAGAGGATTACCCCTATTGCCAATCCTTTCCTAATTGGGTTCATATGGTTCCTCCCCACATATTCTAATGATGGTGATGTATTTAAATGTTTATCAATCTATATATCATATGGTTCTTTGGCAGGATGCCAGTCGAATTCAAACCCAGGTATAACCGATGCATAACTTATAGCTTGTAGTCCAAGTATTATCTTTGGACCAACACCAATCCAGGTATCCCAATAATTGCCTATCCATCTACTTTTCAATCGCAATAAAAATTGTTCTCCAAACCATCTGGAAAACCAAAATCCAGTTCGGCTATAATTCTTAAAATTATTTTTTTTAAAAATATTTGCAAGCCCATAATATTGAATCCCAACAGGACAACTACCAATATCATTCCTATATATAATATTATTTACACCTGTAAATTCTATTCCGACTCCACATTGTCTAATTATATTACCCGAAATATTATTAAAATTGCTCCGCAACTCAATACCAATGCCACGACAATCTGTTATAACATTTTTAGATATGATACATCTCACTCCATGAAAGGAAATTCCCCATCCAGGAGAATTCGTTATAACATTTCCTGATATGATACAGCTCATTTGGTCAGCTGGTACTGCATTACCAATAAAAGAAATTCCCCTACAATGACTAATATGATTATTAATAATTGTAATATTCCATATTGTTCCGGGTTGATTTATAGAGATTCCTAAATTTGATGAATTACTAATAATGCAATCTCTTATTGTAATATTGTGTATTTTATTTATCCAATCGGTTCCTACCCAAATATTATATGATAAACTGACACATGGATTTTCAATTTTTAAATTTGAGACAGTTACATAGCTTGCTTCCACTTGAACGATTGTTTCTGTTCCATTCCCCTGAATAAAGGGTTTTCCGCTATCATCACCTTCTCCAAGTTCATGGGATATGCCTATGAGACTCACGTTTTCTTTCGTAATCCGAATCCCTTCTTCACGATAAATCCCACTATAGACCTCAATTGTATCACCTGGATTGGCATTATTCAATGCTTGTTTGATTAAAGTATAATCTCCATCACCTTCATTGTCTACCGTGATTATATTCCCATTTTCTGATTGATTTGCTAAACCAACAAACGAAGTAGATACAAGCAACAGGATTACAATTATTGGGACAAGATGCTTCATTTGATGTTTTCCTCCCAAATATTAATTGATGATTTGGTATATAAATAGATCGCCAAATTTAATTCGATTTTCATCTCATTTTACGGAAAAGGTTTATATAGATCTTTTAATAAATTATATAGTGAGAGTGGGGGATAACACCTTTTAAGAACTTAATAACTGGGTGTAATATTAC
>Ga0272441_10001346_pt1 | contig 52508 bp, 44 predicted proteins | sample SSMProp6N_FD_193582 | JGI IMG/M metagenome (GOLD analysis project Ga0272441, IMG submission 193582) | Marine sediment archaeal communities from Little Sippewissett salt marsh, Falmouth, MA, United States - SSM-Prop-6N | ecosystem: Environmental > Aquatic > Marine > Wetlands > Sediment ...
AGCATGGCCGGGTCGTGATTCGATTCCAGGACCACGGCGTCGGCGTCGAGGAACCACGGCACCGCCTCGGCCGGCAGGTGCCCGAGGTCGGTTGCCACCGCCACCGTCCGTCGCCCCCTGCCCTTGCCGAGCGTCAGCCGGAAGCCGTGACAGATGCCGGGCGAATCGTGCGGCACGGCGAAGGCCTCGACCGTTACGTCGCCCACGTACACGGGGTCGCCGTCGATCGGCCGGGCGAGGCCCGCGCCCACGAGTTTCGGAAAACCCCGGACCGCGCCGCCCAGGTGGGCGAGGTTCGCAGCCGCCGTGTACACGGGCGTGTTCCCCGCCAGGCAGAACCCGACGGCCGACGAACGAAAATGGTCGCCGTGCGTGTGCGTGACGAAGACGGCGTCGATATCGGTGGGGGCGACGCCGGCTTCGTCCAGGGCGGCCGTCAGCCGCTGCCGGCCCAGGCCCACGTCGACGAGGACCCGGGTGCCGTTCGACCCGGCCAGCAGGGTGTTGCCCAGGCTGCCGCTTGCGAGCGGATGGATATAGGCCGTTTCCGGCATCGACTGCCCCGTGCCTGGTGGTTGCGGCGCGTGCGTGTGTGACGAATCCTGCGGCTGCGGCTACCGCAGCGCCGTCGGGTCGGTTTCGCTCTCGGCCATGCGGACCTGGGCGTCGACGGCCTCTGCCAGCCGCGGCGCCCACGCCTCGATCGTGACGCGTTCGGTCCGCCAGTGGCCTCCCAGGATAACACCGATCCCTCGGGCCGCAAGGTCCTGCACCTCGTGGTACTTCATTTCGCCGGTGATGTAGGCTTGGCATCCGGCCGCGCGAAGGGCCGCCGTCATACCACCGCCCGAGCCGGTCACGACGCCGGCGCGCTCAATGAGCGCTGCCGGGTCGCCGGCTACGCGAACGCTCTCGCAGCGTAACGCCTCCTTCGTCTTATCGGCAAGGTCGCCGAGCGTTCTGGATGCTTTCAGGTGGCCTGCGCGGCCGAGGCCGGGATCCGGCGGCGTGCCGTGCAGGGCGACGCAGTCGATCAGGGGTTCTTCGTACGGATGGGCTTTGCAGGCGGCGGCCAGAACCGCGCCGAGCCGGTTGGCCGGCACGACGGTCTCGAGCCGGCGTTCCGGGACGCGGCTGAGGCGGCCGACCTCGCCCTCGGCGGGGTGGGTCCCCTGCCCCGGCCGGAATCGGCCCGTGCCGGCCACGTCGAACGCCGTTTCGGTGTAACGGCCGATCCGCCCTGCCCCGGCCTCGAAAGCCGCCTGCGCAACGGCCTCGAGAGCCGCCTCGGGGACGAAGCAGACGACCTTGTACTGCCGCTGGCCGTGGCCGGCCTCGAGCGGGTCGGTTTCCTCGATGCCGATGAGGCCGGCGAGGATATCACACAGGCCGCCGTCGGCCGAGTCGAGATTCGTGTGGGCGGCCACGACGGCCCGCCCCGCCGCCGCAAGGCGCAGCGCCAACCGGCCCTGCGGCCCGTCGGTCGTCAGACGCGCCACCGGCTGGAAGATGAGCGGATGGTGCGCGACGATGACGTCCGCCTCGACGGCATCGGCCTCGTCGCAGACGGCGTCCGTGACGTCGAGCGCAACGAGGACGCGCCGGACCTCGGCCCGCGCGTCGCCCAGGAGCAGACCGACGTTGTCCCACGACTCGGCCAGGCGGAAGGGCGCGAGCCGGTCAACGGCGGCCAGGATGTCGTGGACGGTGGTCACCGCGTTTCCTTGGTCCTCTACACCAGCCACTGCCGCAGCAGCCGGCGCGAGAGCGCGAGGCCCGCCTTCATGGCGTCGAGCGTGGCGGCGTACGTCGGGTCGGCGTGATCGATGGCCAGCGCCCCGGCGTACCCGAGTTCGCGGGCCCGGTCCAGGAGGCGGCGCCAGTCGACCTCGCCGAGGCCGGGCAATCGGTACCGCCACCAGCCTCCGCTCGGACGCAGGAAGCCGCAGTCCTGACGCCGAAGCACGGTCGTCTCGGCGTCGCGGGCGCGCACGTGGAACACCTTCTCGGCGTAGTCCGTCAGGGCCCCGACGGGGTCGATGCCCTGCCATAGCAGCGCCCCGGGATCCAGGGCCAACCCGAGCGCATCGCTGCGGGCATGGGTGAACAGTTTCTCCCACAACTCGGGGCAGAAGGCGGCCGTGCCCGGCACGTCGGGCACGTCGCGGCCGACGAGAGGGTCGGTGTCAATGGCCACGCGTACCCCTGCCCCGGCGGCCGTGGCGAGGATCGGCTCGGCGCAGCGCGTGAACGCGGCGATGGCGTCGCCTGGCCGCATCGTCCCTGGCCGGATGAGCGGCAGCCGGACCACCGGCACGCCGATCGTTCCGGCCAGTTCGACGGCCAGCCCGGCGTGGGCGGCGGCCCGTTCGGCACGGGCGGCGTCCGGGTCCAGCAAGACCACGTTGCACGCCAGGCAGGCGCACACGAGGCCCGCCTCGTCCAGGGCTGCCAGGAACGCGTCGCGGCCGGCACCGCCCAGACCGGCAAGGGCCAAGGCGCTCTCATGATGCCAGGTGGAAGACGTGCGGATTGGCGGGGCGGACACGTCGACGGCGTCGAAGCCAACCTCGCCCGCCCACCGGAGCACTTCCGGCAAGCGGACCTCTCCGAAACATGACGTGCATACGCCCAGCCGCACGGTGATGCCCCTCGGCGGTGGAACCGGACGGACCCGGCGTCGGACGGCCGACCGCACGCCACCCGCGCAGCCCACGCGACCCGGTGCAGACGGGTGTTACTTTGCGGCGGCCTCGTCTTCTTCCTCGGCCTCCTCGCCGCCGGCCGGCTTGGCGGCGGCAAGGATGTGCCCGTCGGGCGTCGCCAGGTACAGGACGCCGGTCCCGGTTTCATTGATGCCGGCGAGCGTGCCGGCGCGCAGCGGGATGGCAAAACGAACCTCACCCGCCTTCCGATCCAAGGCCAGCAGATCGTTGCCGCGGCTTTGCACGTACACAATATCGGCGTCGGCGGTGACGAGGTCGTGGCCGGACGGAAGTTGCCATTGCGTTTTGCCGCTCGTCGTATCCAGAACCGTCAGCCCTGCCCGGTTGGTGAACAGGAAGACCTGTTCGCCAAAGGTGTACGGCGGTTTGCGGATGGGTTCGCCCGCGTTGTAGCGCTGGTTGGGTAATTGGTCCCACTCCAGCACGCCACTGGCGCCGTCGAAGGCGTAGAGGCTGTAGTCCAGGCTGCCGACCAGCACGAGGCCCGTGTCGGTGATACGCAGGTCGGCCATGACCGGCCCTTCGGTCGGGTACTGCCAGATGACCCGCCGGAAACTCTGCGTCGAGGCGTACACGATGCCGTCGTGACCGGCGAAGTACACCCGCGAGGCGTCCACGACCGGGGCGGCCGTGACGGCGTCGTTGGTCCACCGGCCCCACGGAACGACCCGCGCCTGAATGCTGACCGCCTGGAGCCAGCCCTTGGCATCGGGGATGAACAGGTGGACCCCATCGGTGGCCGGGGGCCCCGACGGCGCGAACTCGAGTTCAATGTCCGTCTTCTTGTGAGCCAGCGCGGCATCCACCGCGGCCCGCTTGCGCTCGACGACGGCAATCTTGGCCTGGGTCCGGCGCTGGGCGGCAGTGGCGCCGACCAACACCACGTCGCTACCGGTGGCGGTCTTGGTCATGTCACTGGCGTTGGCCGATGCCGCCTCCGTGTTGGGCGTCATCACTTCCTCGACGATATTCTCGCCGTCCGCACCGCGGAACCCCATCAGTTTGGTCGTTGTGGCGAACCACAGGTCGTCCCGATGGACGGCGGGCGGCCATAGGGTTTCGTGCGGTTCGGCCAGGACCCGGGACCAGCGGCGGACGCCCGTCTCGGCGTCGACCACGTACACACGCTGGTCAGAGCCGAGGCCCACGACGTAGCCGCCTCGGACCCAGAGCGCGACGAGCTGCGTTCCGGGTTCCAGCAACGCCTCGGTCTGCCAGCGAACGGTGAGGCCGCTGTCGGCGAGTGCGGCCGGCGCGACCGGTGGGATGGTCGCCGCCGACTCGCCGGTCGTGCCCCATTGGGCACAGCCAACCCCGAGCAGGACCATTGCCCCTGTCGCGACCGCGACCGCCCCGAGCACCACCTGTGTTACGTGCTTCATCCTTGGCTCCACGACCCGCCCTCTCCGTGCTAGGTGTAGTCCGCCAGGTTGACGTTGTTCTGGCGTTCGAACCGGTTTAACCGCTCGATCCGTTCGATATCATCCTGAATCCGGTGAGCCAGCCGGAACACGTACGGCTTGCCCTGAAGCCGGTCGTTCAGGTCCGCAAGCATGGCATCCCACCGGCCGTCGTACAGTTCGTCGCGGAGCCGCACCAACATGATCTCTTCTTCCGTGAGGCGGGCGACGAAGGTCCGGGCACGCTGGTCGGCCTCTCCCTGGACGGGAGACTCGGTTCGTTCGCGCTTGCCCACCGCGCTGCCCCCTTTCCGTGGGGCCGCTTCGCCCAGCCGGTGGTCACCCGCGGGTAGGAGCCCTGCCGCTGACGGACAGGACGTCGGGCGCACCCTACCCCCGCAACCGGTCTCCGCCCGGCTGCCCGCCGGCGCACACCAAGCCCTTGACCGAACGTAAAGTAGCAAGAAGGCCGGGTGCGTCAACCTTTTTTTGGGTACCGAGTTTCACAGTCGGCCTGCCAAGGGCTCGCGAGGGCCGTGAGGCGCCGGGGTCGTGGGGCCGTTACGGCCCCGGCGGGGGCACGCTTGGCAGGCCGCCCTGGGTGTCGGCCATAAGCCCCCGGGTGCCCTCGGACGGCCTTCTTCACAAGGTGCCGGCCGGCCGCGGGGCCGCCGTTGCCCCTTTGGGCGCGGTGTGAAGCAGCCACCCGGTTGAGCCGCAAACATTACCCTAACCGATTGCCAACAAACGGGTTACGCGCCTACTGACCGGTCCAATAAACGGGCCGCCCGGAGACGTGCTCAGGACGGCCCAAGTGCTGGGATGGGACTTCTCCCCTATTTTCGGGCACGGCAGCGAAAACGTTAGCCGCTTATCACGAAAGCGACCGCCGGCGGAACAGCCACACCCCCACCGCCAGCGCCACCACCGTGTACGCGGCCGCATACACCGCCGCCAGACCCACGTAGGCCCAAACCTCGCCCCACATCTCGGCCCCGGGGCTGCCCGGATCGAACGGCGTGAGCATCGTGTGGCTCAGGCGGCGGTTGAGGTTGAAGATCTCCAGGAACGGAACCACGGTCGCGACCACCTCGGCGCCCACGCGAATCCCCGTCGAAGCCAAGCGCGTGGCTTGCTCAAGGAACACCACGAGGTGGCCTCCGACGAAAACGCCGAGCGACAGCGCGACACTCGCCGCCACCGAGAACCGCGTCGAGAGGGCCGTTGCCACCGCCGACAAAACACCCACCTGGAGCCCCACGAGTACCAGCCCCGGCACCACCGTCATGGCCTGGTATACCCGCCGCCACCAGAACGCATCGACCTGGTTGCCCATGCCGCCGATGGTGTACGGGCGTTCCAGAACCCCGGCGTCGATCTCGACGCGGTAATAGAGAGCGACCACCAGCACGGTGCCCAGGGCCACCAGTGCCAGCGCCACGGCGCCCATGGCGCCAACGTACTTGCCGACGACAAACTTCCAGCGGACGCCGGATTTGGCAAGAATGGTGTGGGCGGTTTTGTCTTCGACCTCACGGGCCACGCCCGTGGCCGCCCCCAGCAGCCCGACCAGCATCACGAAAACCAGCGCAAACGATAGCCCCAGTTCCTTGTACATATCCGTATCACTCGTAAAGGTAAACAGGGGGAGCCACAGCGTGACGAGCAGCGCGGCCACGCCCACAGTGAGCAGGAGGTAGTAGAATGGCTGCCGCGTCGTCTCGCGAAACGTGTTCAGCGCGATGCCTGCAAGGGCCCTCACCGTCTGCTCCCTCAGAACGCCACCGTAAACTGGGCGAACCGCCCGGACGGCGGCTCCACCACCACCTGGGCGTCGCGGATGTGGCCGCTCAGCGCCTCGCGGACGTCCGCGAGGAACGCCTCCACGGACCCCGCCGGACCCTCCGCAACGACTTCCACCGCGCCGTCGGGCAGGTTCTTGACGTACCCGGTCACGTCGTGCCGCTCCGCGACGCGCACCGTGGTGTACCGGAACCCCACCCCCTGCACCGTCCCGCGATACGAAGCGCGCCGGCGTACCTGGTGCATGTGGGCCCCCTTCGCTGACCTGCCAAAGGCGATTATAGAACGCCGCCCGAAGGCCTACAACCGCTTTTTGGGTTGACGTTGGCCCAAGCGCGGCGAGAATGGAGCCCCGGGAGGTTCGGGTGCCCGCAATCCTGGCCGTAGCCAACCAGAAAGGCGGTGTCGGAAAGACGACGACCGCTACGTCGCTGGCGCATGGGCTGGCGCTGGCTGGCCGGTCCGTCCTGGTTGTCGACGTGGATCCCCAGGGCAACGCCACGAGTGGCATGGGCGTGGAGGCCGTCGCCCAGAGCCCCGGCTTTGCAGGCCCCCCCCTGCCGGACCGGATCGTCCGCACCGCGTGGGCGGGCGTCGCATGCGTGCCGGCGGGGCTCGACCTCGAGCGGCTGGCCGCCCGCGGCGTGGGCGGTACGACGGTGCTCCGGGATCGGCTCCAGGGGTTGGCCGACGGTGCCTACGACGTGATCCTGATCGATTGCCCCCCTTCCCTGGGGGCGCTGACGCAGAATGCGCTGGCGGCCGCTCAGGGCGTCATCGTGCCGATTCAGTGCGAGTACTATCCGTTGGAGGGCCTCGTCCAGTTGCTGGGCGCCGTGAGGCATGCGGCTGGGCGGAATCCGGGTCTGGCGGTAGCGGGCATCGTTCTGACGATGTATGACCCGCAGGCCGGCCTGGCCCGCGAGGTTGAGGAAGAAGTCCGGGCCAAATTGGCTGAACCGGTCTTCGAAACGGTGATTCCGCGCGATCCGGCCGTGGCCGAGGCGCCAAGCCACTGCCGGTCTGTTATCGACTATGCACCGCGCTCACCGGGTGCACGCGGGTACGTTGACCTGACGGCTGAGATTCTGGATCGCGGCCTCGTCCGATGAGGCTGTAGGAGGCAAGCATGGCCAACCGGAAACTGGGGCGAGGCCTCGACGGGCTCCTGAACGCGACCCTTCCGGAACCGGCGACCGAGTTAGTCGCCCCGGACGGGCCGACCACGACGATTCCGGTGGCGGCGCTCGACCCGAACCCGCACCAGCCGCGAAAGGTGATCGATGAGGCAGAATTGGAGCATCTGACCGCCTCGGTCCGGGAGCACGGAATCCTCCAGCCGCTCGTCGTGCGGCCCCGAGGAACGCGATATGAGATTGTGGCCGGCGAACGCCGGTTCCGAGCGGCCCAAGCGGCTGGGATGGGCCAAGTGCCGGCCGTGGTGCGCGACGTACCGGACGAGCAGATGCTTGAGCTTGCCTTGGTCGAAAACCTGCAGCGCGAGGACCTGGACGCGATCGAGAAGGCCGAGAGTTTCAAGGCGTATCTAGCGTCTACGGGGCGAACGCAGACGGCTGCTGCCGTACGCCTGGGCCTGGACCGGAGCACCGTCTCGAACATGATTCGGCTGCTGGACCTGCCGGAGGCGGTCCAGATAATGGTCCGGCAAGGGTTGGTGGCCATGGGCCATGCCCGGGCGATTCTGGCGTTGGGCAACGCCAAGCGACAGGTGCGGCTGGCCGAACGCGTGGCGCGGGAGGGGCTCTCGGTCCGGCAGGTGGAGAAAATGGTCTTGTCGGTGGGGGCCGGCAAAAAGGGCAAACGGAAGGCATCTGCCAAGGCGGCCGACGTGCGGGAACTGGAGGCCAGACTGCGCGAGGCCCTTGGCACGAAGGTGGCGGTTGAGGTGGGCAAACGGCCACATACGGGCCGAATCATCATCGAGTTCTACGGGCACGAGGATCTGGACCGCATCCTTGATCGGTTGGCCTGAAGGGGTGTTTCACGTGGAACAGGGGGGCGCAAGGCAAGGCCCCCGGACGAATGTTCCACGTGGAACATGCCGCCCGAGGCCCCTTAAACGTCGGTCGAGAGCCCGGTGCTTCTTGGCTGCGGCGTTGCCCGGTAAAGCCCGCTACGGACGATAAACGCTCTTACGCTGGCGGGTACGAGGCCGCGAATCGGCTCGCCAGCCGCCACGCGACGCCGTATCTCGCTGGCGCTTAACGCTACTTCGGGGCCAGGAACACGCCGGTTCAGCATCCGGCCCACCGCCTCGTCGCCGACGGCCGCCCGCAGGAGCGCCAAGTCGCCCGTCGCGCAGCCTGGCCGGGGCATGACCGCCACGGTTGCCAGGCGGAAGATCTCCTGCACCTCGAGCCAGGAGTGCAGCGTGGGAAGGTTGTCCTCACCCACGAGCAGGACGAGCTCGCCCGTCTCGCCAAGTGAACCGCGAAGGGCCCGGAGCGTCAGAACCGTGTAAGATGGATCCTGGCGGCTGACCTCGGCGTCGGATGCCTCGAACCGGGGAATGACCGAGGCTGCCAGCCGGCACATGTGGAGCCTGTCAGCCGGCGGGGCCGCCTCGTGCGTCGGCCGATGCACGGGGGCCGCCGACGGGACGAGCAGCAGGCGACTGAGGCAAAGATGGTTGAAAGCGTAGAAGGCCGGGATAAGATGTCCCAGGTGAATCGGGTCGAACGTGCCGCCGAGGATGCCGATGCGTTGCATGCGGCGTAGTATGGAACCGCCGGACCAGCCTGTCAAGCACTCGCTCGGAGAAGGGGCATGAGGAAACGAGATACGCTCACCCTGGTCGGGGCTCTCCTCGTGGCGGCGACGTGGGGGCTGCCGGCGGGGATGACCGCGTGGGCCGCCGACGCGCCGGAGCCCGATATTCAGTTCGTCGAACAAGACGACGTTGCCCCCGGGGCAGGGGGAGCGAGCCCGTTCGGGGGAACGGCCGAGGGGGTCCATCGGCAGGACGCCGTGCCGGGCCATCTCGAACTCTCGAACGACCTGAAGGTGCCGGGGTTCATCTACACGACGCGCGCCAAGCGCCTCAAAATCTATAACGTGGCCCGCCAGGTGTACGAGTATGTGCCCGTGGCCGCGTGCGAGCGCATCGAGGCCGTCGTCGAGTGGGAACGCGTCGACAAGCAGTGGCGGTGGAAGGAAGCCGGCAGCACCGAGCGGGTCTACACGGGCAAGGCATACCCGGTGCGGATGCTCGCGTGGCGGCTGACGCTGCACGGGGGCCATGCGATCGTCGGCCATATCCTGGGCCAGCCACTCTACGTCGAACACAATGGAAAACGCGAGCGGTTCCTGCTGCACAAGCGAGGCAAGGGGAACCTCGGCGAATCGCTCGACGACGTGGTGTACATCCGCCGCGTGGCCTTTGGCGCGAAGGCGTACAACGAGGCGGTCGACGAGCTGAAGGCGAAGGCGACCGCCGCCCAACCAAAGTGATTGCCGCCCAGAGAGAACACAGGGCAGGGGAGGTTTATGTCGCTCATCTACGTGGACGCCTTTGCAGGGGCCGCCGGCGACATGCTGCTGGGGGCTCTTCTCGACGCGGGAGCGGATGAGGCCGCCCTGCGACGCCACCTGGCCACCCTCGGTGTCTCGGGGTACGAGCTGGTGGTGCACCACGAGGTGCGCCACGGCCTGCGTGCGAGCCGGGCCGAGGTGCGGCTCGATCACCATGCACACCACGTCCACCGTGGCCTGGGCGACGTGCACGCGATTCTCGATGGCGGTGACCTGCCGGCCGGGGCCGCAGAGAAGGCGAAGGCCGTGTTCCGCCGGTTGGCCGAGGCCGAGGCAACCGTGCACGGCACGACGACCGAGGAGGTACACTTCCACGAGGTCGGGGCGGTGGACGCGATCGTCGACATCGCCGGCGTGTGCACGTGCCTGGCGCTCGTGGGGGCAACGCGAATCGTATCAAGCCCGCTACCCATGGGGTCTGGATATGTCGATGCGGCGCATGGCCGTTTGCCGGTGCCGGCGCCCGCGGTCGTGGAACTGATGCGGGGGTTTCCGACGGCCGAGTGCGTCGAGACGGGGGAACGGACGACCCCTACGGGGGCGGCCATCCTGGTGACACTCGCCGAAGGGTTCGGACCGATGCCCGCCATGGTAGTGGAAGCGGTCGGGTATGGGGCAGGGGGGCGGCAAGGCGAGCACATGCCAAACTGCGTGCGTGTTACGATAGGGGCCGAACGTAACACGGGCGGGGAGGGCGGCGATGCCGTCTGGCTCCTTGAGGCGAACATCGATGATGCGACCGGCGAAACGCTGGGGGCCGCTGCCGAGGCCATCCTGGCGGCGGGCGCACGCGACGTATGGTTGACGCCGGCCACGATGAAGAAGGGCCGGCCGGGCGTCGTGGTCGGGTGCCTGGCCGACGAGGCGCGGCGGGCGGACGTGGAAACGGCGGTCTTCGAGCACACGACAACGTTCGGGCTCAGGCGGCAGCGGGTCGAGCGGACGACCTTGGCGCGCGAGCACGTGGAGGTCGAGACGGTGTACGGGGCGGCGCGCATGAAGGTGGGCCGGCGGGGGCGCGAGATCGTGACGGCCAGCCCGGAGTACGCGGACTGCGCGGCGCTCGCCGAGGCGCACGGCGTGGCGGTGCGGAAGGTGTACGACGGCGTGCGTACGGCTTGGCTGGCGCTGGACGGTGCAAGGGGCGGGTCATGACCGTCATCGCCATGTTGGTGCCTGTCGTGGTTGGGGGGATCCTGCTCGTTTGGGTGACGCGGGCGTTCACGGTGTACTCGAGCCGGAGCCGCGGGCCGGTCCTTTCGGCCAAGACGATACCCGACGTGGGGCCCCAGGGGCTGGTGTCGGTGATCGTGCCTGCGAAGGACGAGGAGCAGAATATCGGGGTTGCCCTGGAGACGATCCTGAGGCAGGACTACCCTGAACTGGAGGTGATTGTCGTGGACGACCGGTCTGCGGACGGCACGGCGGATATCGTGCGCCGTGTGGCCGCGAGCGACGACCGGGTCCGACTGATTCAGGTGACGGAGCTGCCTGAGGGGTGGTTTGGCAAACCGCACGCGCTCGAGGTGGGCGGGGCGGCGGCGCGGGGCCGGTGGTTGTTGTGCGTCGACGCCGATTGCCGGCAGGCGCCGCACAGCGTGCGGGCGGGGGTGAACTTCCTGGCCGACACGGGGGGCGACGTGCTCAGCCTCTGGCCGGTCCTGGAGATGCACGGGTTCTGGGAGAACGCCGTCCAGCCGGTTGCGGGGTCGGTGCTGGTGGCTTGGTTTCGCCCCGCCTGGGTGAACGACCCGAAGCGGCGAGTGGCGTTTGCAAACGGCCAGTACGTGCTGTTCCGCCGCGAGGCGTGGGACGCAATCGGCGGGTATAAGCAGGTGTCGGCTGAGTTGAATGAAGATATTGCCATTGCCCGTGTCGCAAAGGGTTCGGGGCAGCGGCTGCTGAACGCGGTGGGCGAGGACCTGTTTACGACGCGCATGTACGACTCGCTGAAGGCGATGGGTCGAGGGTGGGCGCGCATTTACTCCGGCGGGTTCAAGCGTGTCGGGCGGTTGGTGGCGGTGATTCTGCTCACGTTCGTTGTCACGCTGCTGCCGTTTTGCACCACGGCGGCCGCCGGCGCGGCGGTGGCGTGGGGCGTGCGGGCGCCGTGGGTTCTGGCAACGCTCGGCCTGGCGGTGGCCACGGTGGTATTCCTGCTGGTGACGATGCGCCGGCTGTTCCAACTGGGCGGGGGCAACGCGTGGTACCTTGCCTTCTACCCGCTGGCCGTGATCCTGGTGCTGGGGTTCGAGATTGGAGGCATGCTGCGAGCCCTCGGTGTGGGCGACGTGACATGGCGCGGCACGCGGTACCAGGGTGGGCGGATGAAGCCGCCCGGGGCAGCCTGAGTGAGGCGGGCGAGGGCCGCGGAATCGCCTCGGCGCAGGCGGGCGCCGTTCGTATAAGGTATGGGAATGTGCGTGAAAGGAGGCCCGCCATGTCACGCCTCGCGATTGGGGTCGTCGCGGTTCTGCTGCTGGCCGTGGCCAGCGGAGCGGTTGCGGAAGGGGCTCCGATGGCCGGGGCGTCGGGCGGTACGGCGGCGGCGTCCGCCGAAACCGCCGTCCAGTGGCCCAAAGAGGTTCTGGTCGAGATGCCGAAGGACCCGGTCGCCCGGGCGGCGAAACTGCGCGACCTTCGCAGCCAGTACGGGCGAACCGTCCGGACGGTGTCCTCGCGGTTGCGGAGCCGGCCGGGACTCGACTTCCAGCAGACGAGCGTCAAGAACGTGTTGGAGTACCTGGCCGAGATTGGCCATTTCTCGGTCATTTTCGACAAGGAACTCGAGACGCAGGGCATCGACCTGGAGACCCGCACCGTCACGCTGAAGGTCAGCGGCATTACGTACGAGAAGGCCATCGAACTCGTGCTGCCGCGCGAGTGCGGGTACCGCGTGGGGCCCGGGTACGTCTTGATTACCACGATGGAGAAGGCGTGGGTGCCCCTGAAGACGGCGTCGTACAGCATCCAGTTGCATCTGGCGGCGATTCCGGACTTCGGCGGCCAGGCCCCGCGGTTCGAGGTGGGCGACGTCACGCAGGCCGCCGCCCAGGCAGCCGGCGGGGGAGGGGGGGCATTCGGCGACCTCTTCGGCGCGGGCGGCGGGCTGACGGTGGAGGACGAGGGCCGGCCCACCCCCGAGAAGATCATCGACCTCGTCAAACGGTTCGTCCGGCACGACACCGACCGCCGCGTTGCCCCCTGGGCCGACGAGGGCGGTCCGGCAACCGTCGAATACCTGAACGGGCACCTGATCGTCAGCCAGACGGACGCCGGCCACCGGGCCGTCTTGCGGTTCCTGACGATGCTCGAGTAACGCGAGGCCGTACGCTGGCATAGAGAGGCGCGGCAGGTCGCGAGGCCTGCCGCGTTTTCTTTGGGGGATGCGCGGGGCGGCGGGCGACACGGTGCCGGCCGGCGCGTAACACGCCACCGCTTCTGCCTTGATTCACTTGATTCGCCATGATCAAATCCATGTGTGCATTGCCAATGGCTTGCCTCCTGCAAAGAGAGCCACGACATGGATTTGACGCTCGACCCGAGCCTCGCCCGGGGCTACACGAGCGCGTCGCAGATAGCGCGGCGGGTAACCGAAGGCTGGTTCGAGCAGGAGATGTACTGCCCCGCGTGCGCCTCGCCACGCCTGGAGCGCACCCGCGACAACACGCGGGTCGTGGACTTCGTGTGCCCATCGTGTGGCGAGCAATTTCAGGTCAAGGCAAAGGCGTCGGCGCTCGGACGCAGACTCCGTGATGCGGCGTACGGCCCCATGATTGAGCGGGCCGAGTGCAACCGCAGCTCGCATTTCGCTTTCTTGAGATATGACCGGCAGGCTTGGTGCGTTCGCCGGCTGCTGCTTGTACCCGGCCATTTCATCACCCCCGCGACCATCGAACGTTGCACGCCGCTTTCCGCCAACGCGCGAAGGGCGGGGTGGGTGGGCTGCAACATCCTCTTGGACCGAATCGTTTCAGACGGCAGATTGGCTGTCGTGGACGCAGGCAAGGTCTTGTCGGCGGCATCGGTGCGCGAGCAATGGGCGCGATTCGCGTGGTTGGCCGAGCAGAAAGATGTGGACCCCGATGACGATGTTCGGGGCTGGACCCTGGATGTTCTGCGATGCGTGCGGTCGTTTGGCGGACGCGAGTTTACGTCAACCGAGGTGTACGAGTTCGAGGGCCAGTTGGCCGCTCTGCATCCGAAGAACAACACCGTCCGTCCCCAGATTCGCAAGCAACTGCAAGTCCTACGTAACCGGGGTATCGTCCGCTTCCTGGGTAACGGGCGCTACGTGGCCGAATAGGCGCATCTGGCGCGGCTCGGCCATGCGGTCGCACCAGTCGATCCACGCAAGCAGGGTTCGTGCGCGCCGGAGACACGTGGAACGGCTTAGGGGGGTAGCACGCATCAGAACCTGGGCAACCGCGTCTTGGCCTGATTCCCCGGTCGGCTTTCGCTCCAGTGCACGGCGTGCCGACTGCAGAATGGCGCAAGCGCGCATGGCGCGGGCCAGTAGCGGGCGTGCCTGCTGCGGCGGGGACCGGCACAGTTCCGCGCCGCGTTCGGTCAGCCCCCAATTGCCTCGCTGCTGATTCAAGAAGCCGAGCAAGGCCGCCGCTTGGCGGTAGTAGCGGACCTGCCGGGGTGCTATGCCCAGGCGCGCTGCAAGGCTTTTGGCCTCGGGGGGGCCTTGCCCGTGGGCGCGGACCACATCGAGGATGCGCTGCGGGCGGTCGGCCTGCGGCACGCCGACGTACCGCAGGCGGGTCAGTCCCAGGTAGGCCGGGTCGAGCTCGAAGCCGAGGAACAATCGTTGCCCGGCCGCCGCCGCGATGCCCGTCGTGCCGGACCCGGAGAAGGGGTCGAGGACCAACTGGTTTTCGTTGCTGGAGGCGGCGATGATGCGCTCCAGCAGCGCGAGCGGCTTTTGCGTCGGGTGTTTGCCGAAGACCTTTTCGTCTTTGCCGGGGGCGGGCAGGGTCCACACGCTCTTCATCTGCTTGCCGCCGTTCAGGGCTTTCATGAGGGGGTAGTTGAACGTGTGGCGGGCCTTCTCGCTCTTGCGGGCCCAGAGCACGGTTTCGGTGGCGTGGGTGAAGTACCGGCACGAGAGGTTGGGCGGCGGGTTCGGTTTGACCCAGGTGATGTCGTTCAACACTTTGTAGCCGAGCCGCTGCATCGCGAACCCGACCGAATGGATGATGTGCATCGTGCCGCTGACCCAGACGCTGCCGGTGGGCTTGACGATGCGCCGGCACTCGTCCAGCCACCGGAGGCAGAACTCGTGGTCCAGGAGGGGGCCCTGCGATTTGTCCCACTGGCCCTTGTCGACCGAGACCATCTTGCCGGCGTGGCAGGTGATGCCGCCGTTCGACAGGAAGTAGGGCGGGTCGGCGAAGATGACGTCGACCGAGTCGTCGGGGATGCGAGGCAACAGCTCGAGGCAGTCGCCCTGGTACAGGCGGAAGCGGTGGTCGTCGGACTCGAAGTACGGGTTCGGGAGGCGGTCGGCGGCGGGATTCGGCGCGTGAGGCATGCGGGCCCTTTGCAGTCATATGGACGGAGGTTGATCGGACGGGCCTGATCTGAGATCACTCGGCGGCGAATGTCAACGATCAAATCCGGAACCACGGGGGGGGAGGGCGTCAGAAGCCGCGGCACGCCGCGGCCTACGGGCGATGCGGGTGAGGGAAGCCGCACGGGTGGGCCAGCCGCCAGTGGCACAGAAGCCGCGGCACGCCGCGGCCTACGGGCGATGCGGGTGAGGGGAGCCGCACGGCTGGGCAAGTTTACCCGCCGGAGGCGGGCCGCCCGTGGCGCCCGGCGGGAACGGCGCCCCCTCACCCCGACCCTCTCCCGCAGGGGGAGAGGGAGGCCTTTGCACCCGCTCGGGCGTCACTTCTTGAAGAGCGTTTCGCCGATTCCCTTGATGGGCAGGTTCATCGGGCCGAACGGCGTCGTGAGGTCCATCTTGCCGGTCAGGTCGTAGCCGGCGCCCTTGCCGGTGAGGACGTTCCAAGCGGCGGCGCCGAGGCTCTTGGGCGAGAGGGCGATGGGCACCTCGACGGTGGCGGCCCCGCCGTCGGCGTCGAAGTGGACCGGCCGCGCGATGGCCGTATCGGCCACAGGAACGCCGCCCAACGACAGGGCGTAGGCGAACGTCGAGAGGTCCACGGGAAACTGGTTCGGGTTCTGGATATGCAGTCGTGCGAGGCCCGCCACCTTCTGGAGCGAGAGGTCCGACCAGTTGACCTCCTGGACCTCGACCGTGGGCGGGGCGGGCACGGGCACCTCGCCGGTCTTCTTCAGCGGCAGCCGCAGCGGTCCGGCGGCCGGCACGTCGACCGACAGGCCGACCTCCGCTTCGTAAGGCACCACGGCGCCCGGCCGCACGCCCGACAGGGCCTTCAGCAGGTCGGCGTACGTGATGGAGACGGGCAGTTTCACGGTCTTGGTACTGCCGGCCGGGACGGTGCCCGCCAGGGGCGCCGTGCCGGAGAGGAACCCGGTGCCCCCGCTGGCGAGGTCGTAGTCGAGGTTCGCAAGGGGCAGGGGGGCCGAGAGCGGGTTCGTCACCTCCACGTCGAAGGCCAGGGTGGCGGCCTCGAGGCCGATGTTCTCGAGCTGGGTGCCCACCACCCGGGCGGACGGCGTATCGATGCCGAACGTCTTGCGCAGTTCGGCGCACCCCGTCGCCGACAGGGCAACGGCAGCGAGCGCGAGGAGGACGGCGGCACGACGGATCGTGGGTCGCGGCATGGGGCGTCCTTTCGTTCAGTACGGGTTTCGTACGCGGCGGCACTATCGTAGCGAGCATAACCCGTGCAGCGGTGCGGGTGCCACGGTTTGCTTGTCAAACCGTGTGCCGGGCGTATCCGCACGGATTGCGCGCAATCCGTGGCACCCGGTATCCCCAAGGCCGCCGCGCGGCAGTGGCACCTGCGATTGGTTCAGGCGTTCGTCTCGTGGGCGTAGTGGCGCATGGCCAGAAAGTTTTCGGGCGGCGTGTCGCGGACGATCTCGCACCCCGCGCCCACGATGTAGGCGTCGCCGGCCTCGGCGTGGCACTGGGCCAGGCCCTCGCGGATGCTCTCGGGCGTGCCCTCGCGCACGGCGTGCACCGGGTCAAGATTGCCGCAGACGACCTGGTCGGGGCCCATCGCGGCGCGGGCCTCGGCCACGGGCACCATGAAGTCGAGGTCGATCATCTCGCAGCCGAGGCGTCCCATAGGTTCCAGTATAGCGCGCGTGTTGCCGCAGATGTGCAGGCGGATGCGTCCGCCGGCCTCGTGGATGGCGTCGAAGAGGCGCCGCTCGTACGGCCAGACGAACTCGTTGTAGAGTTGCGGGCCGATGAGGCTGGCCGCCGCGTCGCCGCACCCGATGATGTCGCAGCCGGCGGCGATCTGGGCTTTGGCGAACTCCAGTTCCATCGCGATGATGAACTCGAACAGGTCGCGAATCCAGTCCGGGTCGTCATAGAAGTCGAGCATCAGGGTGTTCAGGCCGCGGAGGTCGGCCCCCTCGGCACAGGGTCCCTCGATCCAGCCTTCGACGGCTAGCCGATTGCCCACGCGCTCGCGCAGCAGGGCCGCTCCCTGGATGCGGTCGAGCATGCGGCTGCCGGCGGCGTGCGGGTCCGGCGCCTTCAGGGTGGCCAGCGTGGCCTTCTCCTTCAGCAGCGTGTTGTCTTCCTGGACGGCCGGGGGCAGGTCGTCGAAGAACGAAATCGGGGCCCCCAGGTCGCACGCCTCCCGCGCCGGGTCCGAGATGACCGAGACGTAGTCCAGACCGTACCGCTCGGCGGTGGCGAGTTGGCCCTCGACGAGCACGCGGTGGTCGGTCACGTAGTCGCGGTACGGGCGGCCGACCATGTCGGCGGCGAGCATCATGGTAATGGCCATCACGGGCAGGCGGTCGGTGGGCTCGCCGGCCAGTTTCGCCAGGACGCGCTCGCGGCTGGTCATGGGCGGTTTCTCCATGGGGATTGATGTTCGGTCCGGCTTGATTCCACGGGATGCCAGTTGAAACCTGCCAGACGACCGGAGGTCACGGCGTTCGCGTGGTCACGATAGCACGCCCCTGGAGCCGGGGCAAGGGTGTGTGGGTGGAGAGGTGTTGCCAGCCACTTGCCGGCTCATGGCCGGGCGTTGGGTGTTCTCCCGCTCATCCCCCGATCAGGCGAATCGCCACGTGGTACGCCGCGACGATGGTCAGCATCACGAAGGCCACGGGCACCAGGCCGCGCAGGCTGTGCAGCAGGTTCGTCTTGAAGTGCTCGTTCGTCACAATCAGGCACACGTGCACCGGCGAGAGCATCATGCCCATGTACCCAAAGCCGAACGCCAGGGTGACGGCGGCGAGGAGCTGGGGCAGCGGGGCGCCCGCGCCCACGAGGCTGACGACAATCGGAAAACTCGCCCCCACGAACCCGACGCAGATGCCCGTTGTCATGCCCGCGACGAACGGCAGGAGCACGATCATGCCCAGAACGGGGATGCCCCAGGCGTCCATCTCGGCCTGCATGGCGGTCACGAGCGAGTCGCCCCCGCCGATGGGCGTTTCGATGAGTGCCCCGTAGACGCGGATGATCGCCACCAGGACCACCATCGTCAGCGTCCGGGCCGAGACGAGGATCGGCCGCCACGCCTTCCACCCGAGCGGCCGCTGCATCTGCAGAACGCCGATCGCCACCACCAGGCCCACGATCATCGGCACGTACTTGTTGGCCTCCGGCAGGTCGGGCCACCGCAACCGCGCCGCATGCCATCCGAGGCGCAGCGCGGCATAGGTGGCCACCACGATGATGACCGGCAGCACGAGACGCACCAGCGGGGGACGGGGGGCGCCCGCCGACCGGCCGCCCGTGTCGGCCTCGGTCGGATGGACCTGCCTAAGCAAAAACACGTATCCCGATACGATGGCAAACACCGTCAGCGGCAGTTGCAGGAGCATGAACTGCCAGATCTCGAGGCCCGTGATGTCCACCGCCACGAGCACGCCGGGGTACAGCGGCCACCAGTATTCCCACACGTGCCGGAACCAGTAGTTGATGCGGGCCTTCAGCATGGGCGACACCGCCCCGTCGGCGTCGACGCGGTCCACGAGCGGGGCCGAGAAGATCGCCCCGCCCGGCATCGGCAGCACGCCGATGACGGCCGGCAGGATCGCCATCGAATGCCGCTTGCCGGTCCGGGCACGGACGGCGCCGACGAGGTCGGCCATGACGCCGGCGGCCGCCATTTGGCTGCTGAGCCAGATCACCAGCACGACCGCCGCCATCAGCCCGAGGTTGTCGGCCGAGGCGAACCGGTCCCAGGCCGTCTCGGCGAGCGCCGCCGCCGGCCGGCCCGACCATGCGGCCAGCACGACCGTGCCGACCACCACGCTGACCATCAGGTTCCGCGCCAGCCGGTTGACGGCCAGGATCAGGCCCAGCGACACCAGGACCTTCACCAGCACCGGTACGCTGAGCAGCCAGTCCACCATCCGAGGGCCTCTCCATCGATAGGACGAACGCGGAGTGTACGCGGTAGGCGGCGGACGGGCAAGGCCGAAGGAACCGCAATCCACCCCATCGGCAACGATGGGGCAGGAATCCCGGTCCGCTTCGCGTACCGCGTGTTACAATCGGTGGGCGCCGGCGGTCGCGTCTGGCCGCCCGCCTCGCGCGACGCGGACCGATTCGGAGGAACCGACGATGCCCGCCCCCACCTGGACCCGCCGCGCGTTTCTGCGAACCGTCGGGCTTGGCCTCGGGACCGCGGCCGGGATCGGCATGTTCGGCCCCCGCCGCGCCGGCGCAGCAACAGACGCGACGCCGGCGGAGCAGGGTGTTCCCGGCGGCCGGCACAACGTTCTGCTGATTTGTGTGGACGACCTCCGGCCGCTGCTCGGGTGTTTCGGACACGACGATGTCCGCAGCCCGCACATCGACCGTCTGGCACGTGAAGGTCGCCTCTTCACGCACCACTACGTCCAGTCGGCGGTGTGCGGCCCGTCGCGGTGCTCGATGCTGACCGGCCGGCCGCAGCACTCGTGGGATTGTTGGGTCGCAGACAGGAAACGGGCGGCCGAGCCCGAACGGCCCGTCTCGTTCGCCCACCTTTTCCGCCGGGCGGGGTATCGGACGGTGTGCATCGGCAAGATCAGCCACCTGCCGGGAGGCGTCATGAGCCCCAAGCAGGCGGTCCACCAGGTGCCGTTCAGTTGGGACAAGGCGTACGCGCCGGTCGGCCCCTGGAACACGCCGTGGCGGGCGTTCTTCGCGTACGACGGCGGCAAGGCGTACAATCGGGTTATCCGCATGGAGAAGGATGAGCCCCGCCTCCCGTACGAGTGCGCCGACGTACCCGACACGGGCTACGCCGACGGCCTGAACGCCCAGGCGGCCGTCGAGGAACTGCGGTCCCTCGCCCGCGGCGACGAGCCGTTCCTGCTGGCGGTCGGCTTCTACAAGCCGCACCTCCCGTTCAACGCCCCGAAGCGGTACTGGGACCTGTACGACCGCGAGGCCCTGCCCCTGGCCGCCAATATCCACCCACCCAAGGGCGTGGACCCCGACCTCAGCCTGCACGAGAGTTTCGAACTGACGACCCACTACCACTGGCCGCCCGGCCCCGGCATCGTGCCGGAGGAGAAGGCCCGCTTGCTTCGGCACGCGTATCGGGCGTGCGTCAGTTACGTGGACGCCCAGATTGGGAAGGTGCTCGACGAGGCCCGCCGCCTCGGCCTCATGACGAACACGGTCGTGTGCCTGTGGTCGGACCACGGCTGGCACCTGGGCGAGCACGGCATGTGGGGCAAGCAGACCAACTTCGAGGTGGCCGTCCGCAGTCCCCTCATCCTCGCCGCACCGGGCATGACGGGCCGCGGCCGCCGAGCCCACGGCCTCGTCGAGACCGTCGACCTGTACCCGACGCTGGCGGACCTGTGCGGCCTGGAGCCGCCCGACGGCCTCACCGGCACCAGCCTCGTGCCGCTCCTCGAGAACCCCGACCTTCCCGGCAAGCCGGCGGCATACAGTTACCATCCGCGCGGCAAGGTGATGGGCCGAACGCTCCGCACCAGACGGTATCGGCTCGTCCAGTGGACCAACAAGAAGGGCGAGACCGTCCAGACGGAACTCTACGACCACACGACCGACCCGGACGAGAACGTGAACGTGGCGGACCGGCATCCGGACGTGGTGCAGCGGCTGCTGGAGCGCCTGAAGGCGCGTGCGGCCGAGGGGTGACGCGATGGATGCGTTCCGGCCGCCCGCTCGGCGGCGGGCAACCGGGGTCGCGCGTTACTCGCCCGCCCTCGTTTCCTGGCCGTACGCCCCCACGATGGCCTCGTGCTGCGTTTCGGTAATCGGAATCATGCAGCCGTGGCGGGCGCTCTCGGGCACGGCGTAGTCCTTGGCGTAAAGGGCGTACCACGCCCCGGCCAACGACGGTGCCGTCGAGCATCCGTACGCCAGGCCGGGGTACTGCTCGTAGTACAGGTACCAGCCGCGGCCGTCCGGACGCGGGATAACCGTCGGGGCCTCCCGGAAGTTCGGCGTTACGGGCCGGCCCGGATCGCCGAACGGCCCGGTCGGGTGGGGCGCGGAGGCCAACCGGATGGTCTTGCCGGTGGGCCAGTCGAACGACGGATACCGCTCGTCCTTGAGGACGGCCCAGTAGCGGTCGCCCTCGCGGCGGATGACGACGTCGATGGTGGCCATGTCGAACGCGAACAGCCGCCGCGGATCGCTGACGTGCACGAGGTCCGGCGTTGTGACGTACAGCGTCCGCATGCCGGACCAGAACCACTCGGGTTTCTCCTTGAGGGGCTTGCGGCAGGTGGAGTGCCACGTGATGACGTAACGCCCCGAGGGCGCGTCGTACAGCATCTTGGGCGCCCCGTGGTACCGGAGCGCCGGCTTGAAGTCCGGCGTCTTCGTAATGTCCGGCCGAAAGTCGCGCAGGTGCGACCAGCGGACGAGGTCCGCCGATACCCAGATACGGATTTGCGGGTCCCGCGCCCGGTTGCCGATCAGATAGAACCGGCCGTCGTGCCCGCACGTGATGTCCGGGTGCCCGCGGTACTCGTCCGAGATGCGCCGGCCGCCGTTCAGGAGGCGCCAGCGCAGGCCGTCGCGGCTGACCGAGTAGTAGAGGCGGCCGTAATCCTCGCGCGTCATGTGGGCGAAGAGGTAGGCCGCGGGTTGGATGGGCCCGGGGGCGGAGGGTTGACCCGCCTCAGCCGCCGAGGCGCCAGATACCGCGTTCTCGGTTGCGCGCGCACGCCGATGCCCATCCGAGAGGGCCAGGCCGCTTGCCATGGCCGCCTGAAGGAAGCGTCTCCGGCCGACGCCGCTTGCCGCCATGCTCTCTCCGATCTATTCCGTCTTGAATTCGGCGAACGTGTGCGGCAGGGGGACGAGTTGCCGGGCCAACAGGTCTTTCATACGCCGGAGCGTTTCGGCATGCGTCGCCTGGCCCGCCAGGTTCGTCTGCTCAAACGGGTCGGCCTCGAGGTCGTACAGTTGGTCGGGGTCGAAATAGTGGGGAAAGTCGAGGTCGGCGCCATAGCGGACGCCTTTCTCGTGGGTGTGCGGGTTCTCCTTGCCGTCCCAGCCGAGGCGGCGGGGCGCCGCGGTCGCCTTGGCCCGTTTGGCCTCGGCCTGCATGCGGTCCGCGATCGACTTGCCCGGACGGTTGGCAACGTACTTGAAGCGGTCGGTCACAACGGCCCGGATGTTCGAGACTTCCAGGAGCAGGGCCTTGCGCCGGTCGTCGGGCGTTTCGCGGCCCGTGAGCGCCGGGACCATGGAGCGGCCGTCCACGGTCCAGGTTTCCGGCACCCGGCCGCCGGCCATCTCGACAAACGTCGGCACGAGGTCGATGTTGGCGCACAGCGCGCCGACCCGGCTGCCGGCCTGAATCTTGCCCGGCCAACGCACGATACACGGCACCCGGGCTCCCTCGTAACACGTGTACTTGCCGCGGCTCTGATGATCGCTGACGAAGATGAAGACGGTGTCGTCGGCCAGGCCGAGGGCCTCGAGTTTGGCCATCACTGCGCCGACGCAGTCGTCGATCCAGGTGGCCATGGCGTTGCGGCGGTCGATGTCTTTTTCCTGGACACGTTTGATGATGCTTTGCCTCGGGGGCATGACCGCGGGCGCCTTCTCCAGCACCCCCGCCGGCGTGAACCGCGGATTCGCCTTGAGGAAGTTCGAGCCATACCCGCCGTGTGGCGTTGTCAGCGGCATGTAGAGCAGGAACGGCCGGGCGCGGTTGGCCTCGATGAAGTCCAGAGCCCCCTCGGCAATCCATTCCAGATTGTGAACCTGCATCGCCTTCGGAAGGCCCAGTTCTTCCTTGTTGCCGTGGTAGATGCGGGCGGCGTAATCGAAACCGATCTCCTCGCGCAGGTACCGGCACAGGGTCTCCTGGGCCTGATGACACGCGGCGCTGAGCTTCGGGTCAAACGGGTCGGCATCGGCGGCGATACCGCGGACGCGCCCGCCCGGCCCACTGTTGTGCCATTTGCCCACCACCCCCGTTGCGTACCCGCATGCTTTCAGGGCCCGGGCCACGTTCGTTTCATCGGGTGCCAGGGGCGTGTTCCACTGGATGTTGGCCGGCGTGCCGGGCGGAAACCGTCGGCAGAAGCCGGGGCTGCGGCTGGCGTAGCGGCCCGTCAGGACCGAGTACCGGCTGGGCGTGCAGATGGCCGACGTGATGTAGAAACGCGTGAGCGTGGCGCCCTCGGCGGCCAGGCGGTCGATGTGCGGCGTCAGCATCCGGGCATCGCGGTAGAAACGCAGCGACCTCGTCGAGAGGCCGCGCTGGACCATGCCCGTCCGGCAGGGGAATTGCCGCACGTCGTACGGCGCGAGTTCGTCAAAGTCCAGATCGTCGGCATACATCATGACGATGTTGGGCCGGCGGCCGCGCGCCGCCGGCGCCCCGGCTGCCGGACCCGGGCGGGCCAGGGCCAGCCCGCCAGCCGCCACGGTCGCTGCTTTCAGGAACGTACGCCGCAGGAGGAGTGACGTTGCCATGAGGCTCTCCTATTCAAGGCCGCCGGGCGCGGTACGCCGCGAGTAGAGAAAACCGCATACCCGACCGGCTGTTACGCGGGCAGGGGCTGGTTGACTTCGCCCGGCCCGCGCACCATAATCTGTCGTGGCCCGCGAATCCAGGGAGAACCGCCGATGTCCACCAAACGCACCCGCCGTGACTTTTTCAAGGGGACCCTCGCCGCCGCCGCTGGAGCCGGGGCGGCGCTGAGCCTCGAGGAACAGCACCTGCTGGCTGCCATGACCGCCGCCGGTGATCAGGCCGGCGGGCCCGCCAAGGGCGCGGTCCGCCCGGATTCCAAGGGCACGATACCGCGCGGCAAGATCGGCAAACTCGACATCAGCCGCGTCTTCCTGGGCGGGAACCTCATCGGCGGATGGGCCCACGCCCGCGACCTCCTTTACGTCTCGAAACTCCTGAAGGCCTACCACACCGACGACCGCGTGCTCGACACCATGCAACTCGGCGAGGAACACGGCTTCAACTGCATCAACACGCACCCCAACGCCACCCCGCTCATCAAGCGGTACCGCCAGGAACGCAAGGGCAAGATGATCTGGCTGGCCCAGGGGTTCATCGACGAGACCGGCAAGGTCGACGGCCTCAAGCAACTCGTCGACGACGGGGCCGACACGATTTACATCCAGGGCGGCACGGGCGACCGACTCGTCAAGGAGGACCGCCTTGACCTCCTCGCCAAGGCCGTCGAGTTCATCCAGAGCCAAGGCTTGGCGGCCGGCATCGGCGGGCACCGGCTCGACGTGCCGATGGCCGTCGAGACCGCCAAGATTCCCGTCGATTACCACGTCAAAACGATTCACCCGCACGCGTACTGGTCGGCCCAGCCGGACGGCCAGCGCCGCGACAACCTCTGGTGCGAGCAGCCCGAGGAAACCCGCAAGTTCATGGCCGGCCTCAAGAAACCGTGGATCGCCTTTAAGGTCATGGCGGCCGGGGCCATTAAGCCCAAGGAGGCGTTCCGGTACGCGTTCGAGGCCGGGGCCGACTTCCTGATGGCCGGCATGTTCGACTTCCAGATCGCCGAGGACGCCCGCATCACACGCGAGGCGCTCAAGGGCCTCAAACGCGAACGACCGTGGTGCGCGTAGGTTACTCGAGCGGCGGATTCAGTAGCCGCGCCACGCCCGGCTTGGTTCGGTTCTCGGGCGTTGCGAGGGTCACGCCCGTGTCGATGCGTGGCGGCACGGTTTCCCCTTTGAGATGGGCAACCAGCGTCTTTACGCCCGCGTAGCCCATCCGCACGGGGTCCTGGAGCACCAGGGCGTCCACGTGCCCTTTCGTCATGGCGGCGAGCAGCCGGTCGGAGGTGTCGAACGCCACGACGTGGACGTGGCCCGCGCGGCCGGCGGCGTCCAGCGCCCGGAGCATGCCCCAGGCCATTGGCTCGTTCGGGCAGAAGACGCCGTCCACCGCGCCCGGCCCGAACTTGGCGAGCAGGGCCTCCGAGGCGTTCATGGCCGTCTCGACGGTCGGCCCGCCGTGCTGGTCTGCCGAAACGACCGTGATGCCGGGATGCCGGGCCATCTCTTCAAGGAACCCCTCCTCGCGCGCGACGTTCGACGCGCTGCCCACCAGGTACCGGAGGACGATGACCTTCCCCTTGTCGCCGAGGCCCTTGGCCATGTGCCGGCCGGCCATGACGCCTCCCTGGTGGTTGTCGGTGGCGACGAAACTGACCGCGGCGTCGGCGTCGGCGAGGCCGGAGTCGATGAGCACCACGGGGATGCCGGCCGCCCGGGCCCGCCGGACCGGGCCGACGAGGGCCTTGTCGTCGAGCGGGGCGAGCACGATGCCCGCCACGCGTTTCTGGACGAACGTGTCGACCAAGGCGATCTGGTCGGCCCGGTCGTCTTCGCGGGCGGGACCCTGCCAGAGGACGCGGACCCCCGGAAGTTCCGCCTCCGCCCGCCGCGCGCCGGCCAGGACCGACTTCCAGTACACGTGCATGGTGGCCTTGGGGATGACCGCCACCGTGAGGGCCTCGGCGGGGTCGTCCGGCCGGTCGCACCCGGCCCCCAGGCTCGCCAAGGCCGCGGCCAGCAGAATGCTGAGTCGTCCGTGAGGCATCCGGTATCTCCGCACAAGGTCCGTGGGGTCGGCCGGTTCCGGAGGGGGCATGGTATCGCGCAGCCGGGTGGGCTGCAACCCGAGTCGGGGTACCGGGTTGCCCTTCGCGCATGCGGCGCCGGGCCGTGGAATCCGGCGGCCGGCCGCACCGAACTCCCAGTGCGCCCGAACGGAGGACCCGTTGGGGGACTGGACCATGGACGTGGCACGCCGTACGTTCCTGAAGGCGTCGGTGGGTATCGGGGCAGGGCCCCGGGCCGCGCACCTTCACGGGCGTGGGCGGCAAGGTGGCTTCGGCCGAGTGGATCGACACCGGCCAGCCCCTGAAGATCCTCGCGCACGACCCCGCCGCCGGACGCCTGAAGGCCCAGTGCACGGGGTTCCCGTACGGGACGGACACGGTGGTCCGTGTCATGCGGCTAGGCTGACGGGCCGGCCGGTGACGCGGCGCCACGAAATGCCGAAGGCCGCTCTCGAAGGAGCGGCCCGCGGGCAATGTCACTTTGTTTGCGGCGTCCGTCAGCCGCGGCGGCGCCGGCGCAGCAGCGCCGCGCCCGCCAGGCCGATGCCCAGCAGGGTCATCGTGGCCGGCTCCGGCGTCACCGTAACGGTGCCGTCGGTCGTGAACTGGCTGAAGTCCCAGGTAAGGTCCGTGCCGAGGGCGGCGTTGGTGACGTCGAAGAGGTCGCCGATGGTGGCGTAGTCGGTGGTGATGGCGGCGGCGTCGACGATGTCCCACGAATCGTTCAGTTGGGCCGCGTACGTGCCGAGGTCGAGGGCGATTTGCCCATCGCGGTTGAAGGCGGCCGTACCGGTCACGTTCAGGAGGTCCCAGTCGGTTCCCTTGACGCCGGTGGCGGGGTCGACGAGGAGTTCCATGTCGATGTTGCCGCCGTTCAGGGTGTAGTTGCCGGTTACGGTCATGGTGCCGGGCGAGTTGCCGATGACGAGCAGACTGTCCGAATCGGTGTTGTCCTGCGCGAGGTTGCCCTGGAATTCCTTCACGTCCTTCAGGACGCCGCCGGTCCAGTTGAAGGCGTTGGTGCCGGTGGTGTCGGCGTCGATGACGCCGCCCGTGAGGTCGAGGGTGCCGCTCCGCAGGTTGATGGTGTCGGTGCCGTTGTTGCGGTAGTTGATGCCGGCGTTGTTATTGATACCGACAAGGACGGTGGGGTCGGCGCCGCTGTCGTCGCCGATGGTGATAATCACGCGGCTGGCGGCGGAGTTGGTCAGTTGCATGGACGAGCCCATGCGGATCAGGCCGCCGAGGATGTCGGTCGTGTGGGTGCCCTTGTTCACGTTCCACTGGCCGGTGTGCGTGCCGGCGGTGCCGGTCAGGTCGATCGTGCCGCTGTGGATCGTGACGGTCGAGACGGCGCCGTCGGACTGGCCCTGGACGAAGTTGTTGTCCTCGTGGTACCAGGTGCCGCTGTAGAGTTCGAAGGCGCCGGTGCCGTCTTCGGGGATTTCGGTATTGCCGCCGCTGACGGTGACGGTGGGGTTCCCGCCGCCCTCGCCGACCTTGATGGTGCCGTCGCCGGTGCCCCCGTCACCGGCTTTTACCTCGTTCCCGAACGTGGCGGTGCCGGCCTTGATCTCGAGGAGGCCTTTGCCGCTAATGCCGACGGCGGTGATGTCGTCGGTGACGGTCAAGGTGCCGCCGTTCATGATGACCGTGCCGTCGCCCGTGGCCCCGGCGCCGATGCGGAACTGGCCGTCCGTTTGCACGACGGCGCCGTTCGAGATCGTCAGGGCGCCGGTGCCGTTGTTGCCGGAGACCAGGTAGCCGCTGGTCAGCAGCGTCTGACCGCTGGGGACGGTGTAAGTGCCGGTCTTGCCGGCCTCGTGGCCGGTGCGGAAGGTCTTGCAGGTAAGGTTGCCGTCGACCGTCAACGTGCCGCCGTCGATGAACACCTGGGCGGCGCCCGAGCCGGAGGTGGTGATCTGGCCCTTGACGTGCGTCGTGCCGCCGGTCTGGCGGAACGTGCCGCCCGTGCCGACGCCGGGCTCGGTGCCGAACTCGAGGTCGCCGTCGACGGTCAGGGCGCCGCCGGCCACGAGGACTTCCTGGTCGGCGGGCTCGGTGGTGTTGTCGCCTTCGATGAGGAGGTTGGTCTGAACGGTGAGGGACCCGTCGTGGATCTCGAGGGCGGCGGCGTCGAAGGTGTGGCCGACGACCTCACCGACCTTCAGGTCCGTGGTCCGGGTGACGACGTCGCCGGCGTCGCTGAGGGTGGCCTTGGCGGGGCCGCAGCCGAGGGTCGGACCGGTGCGGGTGGCCTGGAGCTGCTGCGGATTCGTGACGATGTCCAGGGCCCAGGTGCCGGCATCGGCGGGGACCAGCGCGGCGTTGGCCAGGTTATTGAGGGGGGCGGCCGTGGCGGTCGTGCCGTCGATGATGACGTAGTTGACGCCGTTGACGATCGGGTCGGCGGCCTGGCTGGGCAGGACGTCCGGGGCCCAGTTGGTGGCGTTGGCGTCCCACTGGCCGGTGCCGGCGCCGCCGTCCCACTCGACCACGTCCGTCGGGTCGGCGATGACGTCCGAGGCGATGTCCAGGTCGATCAGGGCGTTGCCGCCCGTGTCACCGCCGTCCTCGAGGTCGAGGGTCGTGTTGACCGTCAGGGGCAGGGCCTGGTCCGACAGGGTCATCTGGAGGGTGGCGCCGTCCTTCATCTTGAAGGTGTCGACGGCGCGGGGCGCGTTGGCGGCGTTCGGGGCCGTCACGAGCGTCGGGGTGGCCAGGTGGAGCCGGCCGCCTTCCAGGTTGATGGTCGACTGGTTCTGGGCTGCTGCGGCGTCCTCAATGTGCTTGTAGATGGTCACGAGGCCGTCGTAGATGTTGAGGGTGGCGGTCGAGGAGCCGGTGGTGTCGACGCCGTTGGCGGCCATCTCGACGCCGCCGTTGATCGTCACGGTCGAGCCGGGGTTGTGGACGTTGACGATACCGGTGGCAATCTGGTCGCCGTTGCCGCTAGCGCTGTTATTCTGGTTGGGGCCGACCTTCAGTTCACCGGCCAGGGTCATCGTGCTGACCTGGAGGGGCTCGGCGGGGTTGCCGACGTTGACAGTGCCGGTGGCCGTGTGGTGCTTCGTGGCCGTGTTCACGTCCGAACTCACGTTGCCGATGACGAGCGACTCGCCGGTACTGGTCGAGATGAACGAGCCGCCGTAGATGTTCAGCGTGCCGTTGGTGGTCTTGTCGTTATTACTGGCACCGGAGCTGTTCCGGCCGACGTCGGCACGGGCGGAGGCCGTGACCGTCTGGCCGGTGCCGATGGTCCAGGTGTTGGTGACGTTGGCGCCGCCGATGTCGACGACGTCGAATTCCTCGACGTTCATGACCGTCCCGTTCCAGGTGAGCGTGCCGCGGTTGATGTGCAGGTCAATCTCGTGCGCGCCGCCGGGGTCGATGTCGCCGGCCAGCGTGACCGTCTGCTTGGTGTTGAGGGTGACGTCGTTGTCGGCGGTGCCGCCGCTGACGATGTTGCCGTTGATGGTCATCGTGACGTTCTTGTCGTTGCCGATGGCGAGGTTGCCGATCCGCTGTGTGGTGCCGTCGGCGGGGTCCACGCCGCCGAGGGTCACGTCGTTCGTGATGACCAGGCCGGCGCCGTCGTTCTGGAGTTTGAGCGTCACGTTGCCGTTGCCGCCGCCGACGACGAGCGAGTCGATCGTGCCGGCGTCGGTGCCGCTGAGGAGGATAGTCTTGCCGCCGGCAATATAGGTGGTGTCGATGATCACGATGTCGTCGGTGGCGCCGTCGCCGTTGATGAGCGAGCCGGGCGGGGCGGTACCCTCGTTGTCCCAGTTGGCGGCGGTCGTCCACACGTAATTGTCATGGGTGGCGCCGCCGTCAAATGTGTAAATGATACTGGCCTCTGCCGCACGGACGGGCAGGAACCCGACCACGAGGCCCACGGCCACCAACAGGCGGAACACACGTTCGGTCACTGACATCGTTTCACCCCTTCCGAAAGCGAAGGTACGGCTTAGATTCTGACAAGGTCTACCTTGTCGCGAGACTTGCTAAAGCGTTCGCCTCAGGGGCCGGGCACGTCCGGCCACCACGGCATCCGCGCATTGGCCTGTCGCCCATGCGTTCATTCACCCGCGTCCACAAAACACACAGGCCACCAACGGTTGCGAGCGGCATGATCTCCCCCGCTTCTTAAGCCGTTGACGGCCTTTCCACGAACAATAGGATTCGTTGTTTACATGCGTTTGGCTGCTCTCGTCCCTCCTGCCTCGCTATCCCCTTGCTACGTTGCTTCCCCAGAGTCAACCATCAAAGTATACAAGAAAAGGACCCCCAGTCAAACCAGTGGGGCCTGTTTAAGAGGATGACTGTCGAGGTTCTGTTGCCGGGACCGCTCCTCGGCCTTCAGGCAGGCCGCCAGAGCGCCAGGATTGCTCATCTTGACGGGCGAGCGGCCGGCGCAGTTCGCGCCAGCGCTCCGGACGGGGCCTGCCAGAGACCGCGCACGCCGGCGGGCCGGCCCTCGATCCGCCGCCTTACGACGGGGGCGGACCAATGTGCTTCGCGAGTTCCCCAAGCGCGGGTTCAACGTTCGTTGGGTCGAACGGGATGGCCTGATACAGGCGGAGCGGGCGCGGCAGGTCGACGGGGTCGAACCCCGAGATGAACGAGAGCATGCGCCCGGTCGGTTTCCGCTGGGAGTTGATGTCGTGCAGAAAACTGTAGATCTCGTACTTGGTCCACGGGCGGGCGAGGTTTGCCGGCGCGGTCGCGACGGCCACGAGGCACCGCGCGCTCTCGAGCGCCTGGTCAATGGCCTCGCAGATGTGCGTTTCGCGGAATTGCTCTTTGTACAGGAACGGGCTATGCCCGCCGCCTATGAGGGCGGTGCGGACCCGGTCGGCGGGTTGCCAGTCCGTGCCGCCGCAGGAGATGAACACGTCGGGCAGCGCGTCGCCGCCGGTCGCCGGCGCCTCGCCCATCGTCCGGAGGTACCGCAGCACGATGCCGCGGGTCGTGGGGCACAGAGTGTACTTGTGTTCTTCGGCGCGGTAGGCGTCGAGTTCGTCGTCGGAGAGAAGGTGGTCGGCGCAGCAGTGTTCGACGAAGGCGATCCGGGCCCGGTCGAAGTCGCCGGCCTCTTGGGGCCGGCCGCCGTGGAAAAAGCGGTCGGGGCGGAATTCCGTGGCGCCGCGTCGGAGGGCGTCGTTGAAACGGTCCACGCGAAACAGGCCGACGGGCCGGTCGAGCAGCCGACCGGCCGCCACCTCGCCGTCGAGCAACACGCACCCCTCGCCCAAATTCAATTTGACGATGCGGTTAATCTCGATTCCATAATCAGTGGCGTTAATGTTCAAAAAGATACCGCGCACGGTTTGCTCGGGTTCGGCGGCCACGCGGACGCGCAGCGTGTCGGGGCCCGTGAGCCACTTGACGGGCAGTTCCACGCGGTCGAACGAGGTTACATCTGCGCCGAGCCGCTCGTGCCACAGGGCCAGGCTCCGGGCCTGCTCGGGGTGGACGGATGGCGGCGCGTCGGCGTTCAGCACGTACCGCTCGCGTCGGTCCAGATGCACCGGCACGAGTTCCTCGAAGAGTTCGCGGTCGGCCATGCCGGCGGGATGCAGCAGTTCGTGTCGGCTGTTGCAGATGCCACTGGGGATGTTCCACCCGATGGGCCGGATCTCGCGGTAGAAGAGGGCGTAGTAATCCTCGTTATCCATCCGGATGACCGGCAACGCGCCGCCGCCGCAGTACCGAAACCGGAACGCGGGGTCCTGGAACACGTAGGCCGGCTCGTTACCCTCGTCGCACAGCAGAAACCGCTCGATCTCGTCCTGGTACCGGGCGGCCTTCCGGGCGAAGTCGGGCGTGCCGCGCTCGATCGCCTCGCGCCCGCGCCGGTTCCAGATGGCCGGCGTGTTGCGGTCGAAGTCGACGACGAGTTCGCAGGACCCCGACCCCACGCGGGCGAGCCGAAACCCCGAGAGCAACACCTGCAGGAATTGGTTCTCCGCCTGGGCAAGCGGACGAATGAACTCGGAGGCGTCCGGCGGCATGGCTTCCCCCTCGGCGGCACAACCAACATGGTGGGCGCTACAGGACTTGAACCTGTGACCTCGTGGGTGTGATCCACGCGCTCTGCCAGCTGAGCTAAGCGCCCACGCCGAAACACCCCGCGAAGCGCCAAACTATACCTTCGCTTCCCGCCCCTTGCAAGGCCAAACCGAACACCCGCGCCGCGCGGACCAAGACGCTGCGACTGGACCCCCGCGCCGCCGGCCGCTATACTCACCGGCCATGAGCGAGAAGCGTTTCGCATACCCCATCGTGCTCGACCTCGCGGGCCGGCCGGCCGTCGTCGTCGGCGGCGGGCGGGTGGCCCTGCGCAAGGCCCGGGCCCTGGCCGATGCCGGGGCACGGGTAACGGTCGTCGCGCCGGACTTGCTGCCGGACGTCGCCGATGACGGCCGCCTCACATGCGTGGCCGAGCCATACGAGGCCCGCCACGTCCGGGGGGCCGCCATCGTTATCGCCGCCACCGACGACGAGGCCGTCAACCGCCGCGTGGCCGATGACGCCCGGGCCGACGGCGCCCTCGTGAACGTGGTCGACGTGCCGGCCCTCTGCGACTTCATCGTGCCGGCCCAGGTGCGGCGAGGCGACCTCGTGGTGGCGATTACGACGGGCGGGGCGGCGCCGAGCCTGTCGCGCCGGCTGCGGCAGCGGATCGGTGAGGCGTTCGGGCCCGAGTGGGCCGACTACCTGGCGGCGCTGCGGGCCGTACGCACGCGCGTCATGGCCGAGGACCACGACCCCGAGATCCGCCGCCGCCTCTTCGAGCGGCTCACGGAACCGGACCTGCTGGAAGCCGCCCGCGAGGGACCCGACGCCCTCCGCCGCGCGATCGAAGCGGCGATCGAGGAGACGCGAAACCCGTAGGACGCGGCGCGCCGCGGCTTGTGGCTGTTCGAGCCGAGTGCGGGAGCACTCGGTCACGTGCGAATGGCGATAGCACGGGCCAGAGCCTGCGGGGCTGCCCCGCCGCTTCCGCGGCGGGTTCGAACGACGCGCCTACGGTTCCACGAGTTGCTTGGCGTCGGGCAGATCCTTCAGGCTGCCCAGGCCGAACACCTGGAGGAACTTCTTCGTGGTGCCGTACAGGAGGGCCCGCCCCAGGCCGTCGCTACGGCCGGCGATGCGGACGAGACCCTTCTCCATGAGGGTGCGGATCAGGTCGCCGCAGGCCACGCCGCGGATGTCCTCGACCTCGACCCTCATGACGGGCTGCTTGTAGGCGATGATGGCGAGGGTCTCGAGCGCTGCCTGCGTGAACCGTTGTTGCCGCCGGGCCGACATCAGGCTCTTGAGGTGTTTGTTGTAGGCGGGCCGGGTGAACAGTTGCAGGCCGCCTGCAATGTCTTCGACCGTAAACGCCCGCCCGGTGGCGTCGTAGTCGGCCATGAGTTCCTCGACGGCCTGGCGCACCTGGCCCGGCGTCACGTCGTCGCCGGCGGCGTCGGCCAGGCGCTCAACAGACACCGGCTCATCGCTCGCGAAGAGGATGGCCTCGACGATCTGTTTCAGGGTGGCTTGGCTCATGCCCGCTTCCTTACGGTCGCGGCTTGGCATCCGCGACGGGTCCAGCCCGGCTCTACGGCCGGATGGCGTTCTCAATGCGTTCCAAGGCCTGCCCGACGGCCTGTTTCGTGGCGTTCGAGGTGATCGTGGCGGCTGTAATGGCCTGGATGTCGGCCACCTCCTGCCGCGGTTTGCCCGCGAACCGGTCCAGGAATGGGTTGAACACGGCCTCTGGCTGGTCCGAGCCGAACAGTTTCTGCCAAAGCGTGTACGTACTTTGTTGCTCGGCCACGTTGGCCCCGAGCCCGGGCGTCTCGGCTTGGGCCGTGACGACCACCTTGTGGACCACCAACCTGTTGGCGGCCGGCGTTGCGCCTACCATGACGCGAACGGTGCTGGCGTACCCCTGGGCGGCGCCGGCCGCGACGTAGGCGACCGGTTGGCCGGTCCCGTCGCGGGCGGCGTAGACGGCCGTCTCGGTCCCTGCCGTGCCGGCGACCGGGCTGGTCACGTCAACGGTGGCGCCCTGCGGCGCAACGGCGTGGATGGCGGCTTGGCGAGTAGCGGCCTCGCGGGCGTCGATCCGCGCTTGCCACAGGCCGTACAGGATGGCCACACCGCTCCCCATCACGATACACACGAGGCCGAGAATGACAACGAATTTCAACACGTTCCGGATCATCGCTTGTGCCCGAAGATGCGCGGTTGAGTCCAGCGGTCAATGAGCGGCACCGCCGTGTTCATCAAGAGGATCGAGTAACACACGGCCTCCGGGTAGCCCCCGTACAGGCGGATCAGGATCGTCAGCCCGCCGCAGCCCGCACCGAAGATCCAGAGGCCCTTGTTCGTCATCGGGCTGGTGACCATGTCGGTGGCCATGTAGAGGGCCCCGAGCATAAGGCCGCCCGCCAGCAGATGGTACCCCACGAACCACGGGGCCAAGCTGGGGTTGGCGAACAGGATAGGGGCAAGCGTCGTCTCCTCGCCGGCCGCCGACAGGCGAAGCGGTAGCAGCAGGGCGCCGAGCGCCGCCACGCCCAGGTACGCCAGCGGCACCTGCCACCGAACCCACCCTTTGTAGATGAGATAGACGGCCCCGACGAGAAGCAACAGGGCACTTGTCTCGCCGATGTTGCCGCCGATGTGGCCGACGAGCATCCGCCACAGGTCCGGCAGGCGGGCGGAAAACTCCTCGACCGACGTATCGTGGGCCAAGCCGCCCGTGGCGCATTCTTTCAGGTACACGAGGGGGCTCGCGCCGCTGACGGCATGTACGCCCTCGGGCATGCCGGCGGCGGCGGTACCCACGTCGCCCACGAAGGGGTTGCCCGTGAGCACGGGATACGACGACGGGTTCAGGTCGGTTGGGAACGAGACGTGGACGAATGCCCGGCCCACGAGCGCCGGGTTCCAGATGTTGCACCCCAAGCCGCCGAACGCCTGCTTGGCCACGCCGATGGCCACCGCCGAGGCTACCACCGGCACAAACCATCGGGCCTGCGCGGGCAGGCAGAACGCCACCAGGATGCCCGTGACGACGGCCGAGCCGTCGCCGAGGGTCGTCCGACCCAGGCGGAGCCGCTGAATGAGCCCCTCAACCGCGACGGCCGCCAGCACCGCCAGACCGATGTGCAGGTAGGCGCGGTACCCGAAGACGAATCCCGAGAAGATGGCGGCCGGCACCAGGGCCGCTGCCACGGACCACATGATTCCGGCCGTCGTATCCCGCCCGCGCACGTGGGGCCAATGGCCGACCACGAGGCCGGCCTCGGCGGGGCGGGGGGCGGATTGGGTGGTGTCAGTCGGCAACGGTCTCGCTCTCGCGTCTGATGTCGGCGGCTTGGGCCCGCTGCTTCTCGCGCTGCCGTTCGAGGGCCTTGAGGCGTTCGCCGCGGAGCATATCAATCAGGTGCACCATGCGCCGGCGCGACGGGCACACGTACGCGCACGCCCCGCACAGGATGCAGTCCATCAGGCCGAATTCCATGGCCCGGTCCACGGCGTCGAGGTTGCCATCGAGGAACGATTCGGCGAGGAGCGAAAGGCGGCTCGGATTCACCTGCGACGGGCAATGCCGCACGCACGCCCCGCACCGGATGCAGGGCCCGCCATCGTACAGGGCGGGCCGGCGGAAGAGAAGCAGGCCGCTCGTTCCTTTGAGAACCGAGAGGTCCGTCGTGAATTGGGCCTTGCCCATCATCGGCCCGCCGAGGATGAGTTCCGCAAAGCCGTCCTCGGCGCCGGCCTCGGCCAGCAGGACGGCGAGGGGCGTGCCGATGCGGGCCCGCAGGTTGCACGGCCGCTCCGCGGCATCGCCGGAAATCGTGAGCACCCGTTCGATGAGCGGCATGCCGCGGGTGCAGGCGTCGGCGACGGCCACGGCCGTCTGCACGTTCTGGACCACGACGCGGACGTCGGCGGGCAGGCCCCCACTGGGCACCTCGCGGCCGGTGGCGGCCAGGATCAACTGCTTCTCGGCCCCCTGCGGGTACTTCGTCTCGAAGACGCGGACGTCGCAGGCGTCTGAGTCGGCCAGGGCCTCGCGCATCGCCTCGGCGGCGGCCGGCTTGTTGTCCTCGATGCACACGCAGCCTCGCGTGGCGCCGGTTGCGCGGAGGCTAAGATGAAGGCCCACCGCGACGCGGTCGGCCGCTTCGAGCATGACGCGGTAGTCGCACGTCAGGAACGGTTCGCACTCCGCCCCGTTCAGGAGGACCGTGTCGACGGGTTTGTCGTCCGGGGGTGTCAGTTTCACGTGCGTGGGGAACGTGGCCCCGCCCATGCCGACGACGCCGGCGGCGGCGACGGCCTCGCGAATCGCCTGGGCGTCCATCGCCCGCCAGTCGCGCGGGTCACGGGGAATGTCCGGGTGCAGGCGGTCCTCGCCGTCGGCCTCGATCGCCACCGCCACGGTGATCCGGCCGGTGGCGGCATCGACGACCCGCTCCAGACCCGTCACGGTGCCGGAGGTCGGGGCGTGGACCCAGGCCGAGATGAAGCCGTCGGGTTTGCCGATGGCCTCGCCGCGGGCCACCGCCCGGCCCTTTTCGACGACCGGCACGGCCGGGGCGCCGAGGTTCTGGGCCATCGGGACGATGAGGCGCGGGGGTACCGGCAGGGTCCGGATGGCCGACTCGGCCGTCCACTTGTACTCGGGCGGATGGATGCCGCCCGGGAAGGTTGTTCGCGTCACAGCGTCTCCCAGCCTGCCAAGAGACGGGTAAGTATAGCCGCCTTGCGGCAGGGCGTAAACCGTTTTCGGCCCCGGCTGCGGTCCGGGCGGCCCCGCCACAGGCGGGCGAACCTCGTGCCCGGCCGGCCGTTTGCCCGCCGAAGTCTTTGACAGGGGCACCGGAGGCCGCCATAATCCTCGGCAGACCTGCTTTCGTCTCTTGGCACGAGGGGGTGGCGAATGCGGTACGCCGTTTCATGTCCGGGGTGGTGCAGCGGAGTCCTTGTACTCGCGGCGATGTTTGCCGTGCCGGCGGCGGCGGAATCGCCCCCCGAGGTGCAGAAGGCGGAGGCCGACGAGGCCGCCGCCCAGGCTGCCGAGGCGCTGGAGCGTCTCTACGGCAAGGACGTGGCGCGCGTCCGCGGCACGCGGGAGGCCGACGACGACGTGGCCCTGGCGCGGCGCCTCCTGGCCGCGGCACGCGAGGCCACCGCCACGCCCGCCCTCCTTACCGTCCTCTGCGAGAAGGCCTGCGACCTGGCCGCAGCCCATCCGAGCGGCTACACCACGGCGGTTGAAGCGGCCGAGTTCCTTGCATCGCAGGTTCCGGCCAAGGCCGTGGCGTCCGCCGAGTGGGTGGCGGAGGTCCGTCAGAAGCAGTACGCCGCCGCCGAGGGCGGCGCGAAGGCCGCGGCTGGCGAGGCCCTGATCGATTCGCTCCTCGCGCTGGCGGAGGCCCACGTGGCGGCGGGTGCATATCCGCAGGCGATTGCGGCCCTGAAGAAGGCCGGCGGTATCGCCCGGCCCGTCAAGAGCCCGAATCTTGCGGCGATTGAGGCACGCGAGGAGCGGGCCCGCTTCCTCCTCCGCACTCGGCAGGACATCGCGAACATGAAGGCGCTCCTCGCGCGGGACCCGGCAAACACGGCCGCCCGCGAGAAACTCGTCCGCCTCTACCTCGTGCACCTGGACGACCCTGCCGCCGCGGCGACGCACCTGGAGGGCGTGGAGGACGAGGCGCTACAGAAATACGTCATGGCCGTCGGCAAGGGCGTGGCGGCCGCCCCGGAACTGGCGTGCGTGGAACTCGGGGACTGGTACCGCGGCCTCGGCGAGTCGGCCCCCAAGCCCGCCAGGCGGGCGATGTTCGAGCGGGCCAAGGCGTACTACGACCGGTTTCTCTCGCTGCACGAGGCCGAGGACCTGGAGCGGACGACCGCCACGCTGGCGATGAAGAAGGTGAAGGCGAACCTTTCGCAACTCGCCCCGGCCGAGGCGCCCGCCGTGGCAGGCGAAACGACCACGCCGTCCACGCCCGAGCCGGCCGAGACGGCCGCCGTCCCGAAAGGCGACATCGTCAAGCCGGGCGAGTGGGTGGACCTTCTGCCGCTCGTGGACCCCCAGAAGGACGCCGTGGAAGGGAATTGGGTCCAGACGAACGCGGGCCTTACGGCCGTCCCCAAGGGCGGCCCGTCGCGGCTGGCGATCCCCGTCGCTCTCGAGGGCAGTTACGTGTTGGAGGCCCGCTTCGTTCGCACGAAAGGCGAGACCGATATCAACTTCACCCTCCCCGTGGGGCGCACCGGGGTCACCGCCGCTTTCGGCCAAGGCAAGCATAGCGCCCTTGAATTGGTCGATGGCAAACGGCCTGACGAGAACGGTACGTCCGTGCCGGTTTGGCTGGAAAACGGGCGCGTATACAGGGCGCTGATCCAGGTCATGGTGTCTGGAGATGAAGCCGCGATCACCGTCAGCCTGAACGGCAAGGGCATCATCCGGTGGCGGGGGCCGCAGTCGGCGCTTTCGGTCCACCCACCGTGGAAGGTGCCCGACGCCAGGTGCCTGGGACTGGTGACATGGCGCTCGGTCGCCACGTTCGGGAGGATCCGGTTGCGGATGCTCTCGGGCGAGGCCCGTCTGCTGCGGCCGGGGGGCGGGGCCCCTGCGCCGTCAACGCCCGAACCTGCCGAGACGGCCGCCGTTCCGAAAGGCGACGTCGTCAAGCCGGGCCAGTGGGTTGACCTCTTGCCGCTGATGGACCCGGCTCGCCACGCCGTCCGGGGCGGATGGGAGGCGCGCGAGGATGGCATCGCCCTGACGAAGGCCGACGGCGCCTGCCGGCTCACGCTCCCCGCGGCGCCGATGGGCGAGTACGACCTCGAGGTCACCTTCGCCCGGACCTGGGGCGACCATGCCATCGTGACGGTACTGCCCGTCGGCACGACGGGCGTGGCGGTGGTCCTGAACGACGATCACGGGGCCTGCGACGGCCTCGACGCCCTCGACGGCAAGGGCCCCGCCGCGAACGAGACCCGCACGGCGCCCGTCAGGCTGCGCGACGGGCGCGACGTGACGCTGCACGCCTCCGTCCGGTCGGCCGGCGGCGGTGTGCGGATCGAGGTGACCGTTGACGGCCGGCCGCACCTTGCCTGGCAGGGTCCGGCGTCGCGGCTGTCGGTCGGCAAACGGTGGAAACTGCCCGACGAGCGGTTCCTCGGCCTGGGCGCGCACTTCACGCGGGTCGACTGGAAACGGGTCCGGCTGAAGATGCACTCGGGCGAGGCCTGCCTGCTGCGACCGAAAGCGAAACCGACGCCCGCAGCGGCGGGCGTAAATGGGTTTTTGCGGGGCGGGCCGAAGGCCGCGCTAGACGTAGGCCGGGGCGTTAGCCCCGGCATTCTGCTCCATCGCCGGGACGTCGTCCCGGCCTACATATAGGCGAAGCCGTCACGGCGCCGGGGCCGTCATCCGGGCGATTTCCTCGTCTGTAAAGCGGCGTGGCCGGCCGGTCGCGTCCACGAGGGCCGTCGTGATGGTCGCCTCGGCCGCCACGGCGCCGGTGCCCTCCTTCCGGATGCGGTTGCCGAACACGAGCCGCGCGCCGCGGACCGTCTCGATCCACGTCTCGACGGTCACCTCTTCATCGTACACGACGGGTTGGCGGTAGCGGACGTTGGCCCGGACGACGGCGATGAACCAGCCGGTGCGTTCCATGTCGGCGTACGTGTGGCCGCGAGCCCGCATGAACTCGGTCCGGCCCATCTCCAGCCAGTGGAGGAACACGGCGTGATGAGCCCGGCCCCCGGGGTCGCATTCCGGGTACCGGACGCGGACGGTCATGCGGTGAACGTTGCTCATGCGGTCACGCTTTCGGACCGATCGCTTTCAACGCAGAGAACAGAGAGACGACGGCACACCGGCATGCGCCGCTTAGCAAAGGACCGCTGCCCAAGGCCTACTGCCCCAGATGCTCCTCGATGATTCGCTGGAACGCGGGGCGGTCCTCGGACTCCCAGAGGCCGATGATGCGGCGCTCGCGTTCGGCATTTTCGGGGGAGTCGGAGGCGTGGGCGGCGTTACGCATGAGGTCCCGGCCGAAGTCGCTGCGCACCGTGCCCTCCTCGGCCTGCTCGGGGTTGGTGGCGCCCTGCATTTGGCGGATCTTCTCGATGGCGTGGGGCCCGCGGTACAACAGCGCCAGGCACTGGACGGGGCCGGGCCGCTTGCGCTGCGGGTCGGACGCGACGGTGCGGGGGTCCACGCCCGTCATGTAGTGGACGATCTTGGCGAACTCGGTCCGGGCGTTCAGGTCCGCGAGGCCGGCCTTGGCCTCCTCGAAGAACGTCTCGGGCAGGTCGAAGTCGAAGGCCCCATCGAGCCGTTCGCGCAGGGTGTTCTCGATGAGGAACTGGAGTTTGCTGCGGAAGACGTCGAGGAGCGGGCCGTAAAACGCCTCGCCCTGGGCGGCGGACATCGAGAGCAACTTCGCCCCCACGATGTACAGGCCGGTCCGGCTGAAGACGTCGATGATGTAGCCGGGCCGGCGGCTGCGGCGTTCGAAGTTCTCGGGCTTCAGGATCACGAGTTGCGTCTCGAAGGTGTCGGCGTCCGGCAGGAAGTCGACCGATTGTTCAATGACCCCGCCGTCGGTGCTGGCCGTGCGGGCCAGGAACGCCAGTTCCTCCTCGGCGGTCTCCGGGCACGGCCCGCAAATGACGGCCGGCTCGAAGTACCGGACGGACCCGTCTGCATTGCGCCGGAAGTCGCCGTACGTGCCGCGCACCGTGTGCCCGGTTACGCGCGGGCTGGCATTGCCGACTACGTCGCCCAGCAGATGCTCGAAGGCGTTGGGGCCCCGGAACAAGAGGACCATGCACCGGTTCGAGAGGCCGAGCGGATTGGAACGCCTGAGGTGCTCGTCGGCGTAGGCGATGAAGGCGTCGCGGGCGTTGTTCGCGAGGTCCGAGCGGCGCAGGATGCCGACGTACTCGTCGACCCAGGCATCGCTCGGGGCGACCATGTGAATGCCCACCAGGTCCAAACGGGCCAGGCTGACGAGGCGGCCGATGATGCCGCCCGTCCGGCTCTTGTGCAGGCTGTACGGCGTGATCATGGCGTAGGCCAAGTCGTCGGCCACGGGTGGTTCCTCTCATCTTGAGCGTTCGCGGGGGCGCACTGTAGCCGGACGCCCCGCGGGGGTCAACGGGTTTCAGGGGCAACTTACGTTTTGCCTTGAAGCCCGCCGGGGCGCGGGGTACGCTGAAGAGATAATGAGCCATCCCACCACCCCTCTTGACCTGACGGCATCGGCGTTGGCCGGATGCCTGGATCACACCGTTCTGGCGCCGGACCACACGGTCGCGGCCGTCGAGCGGGCGTGCGACGAGGCCGTGGCGTTCGGGTTCGCGGCGGTGTCGGTGTCGCCGTACGACGTCGGCCGGGTGGCCGGCCGGTTGGCCGGCTCGGCGGTGGCTCCGGGCGGCGCCGTGGACATTCCGCTGGGGCAATCGGGCCTCCGGGCCAAGGAGACGGCGGCCGGGGTGTGTGCCGAGGCCGGCGCCCGCGAGGTGGATATGGTGATGAACGTCGTCGCGATGCGGAGCGGCGCGCTGGCCGACGTCCGCGACGAAATCGCCGCCGTCCGCCGCGTGACCGAGGGCCTGACCCTCAAGGTCATCCTGGAGTGCTGTTACCTGACCGACGCCGAGAAGGCGCAAGCCTGCCTGCTGGCCGTTGAAGCCGGCGCCGATTTCGTCAAGACCTCGACCGGTTTTGGGCCCGGCGGCGCGACCGCCCAGGACGTGGCCCTGATGGCGCGGACCGTGGGCGATGCGGCCCGGGTCAAGGCGGCCGGCGGCATCCGAACGGTCGACGCCGTCCGGGCAATGCTGGACGCTGGCGCGGTGCGCGTCGGGACGAGCACGAGTGTAGCCATCATGCATGAGTTCGCCAGCCGGCAGAAGGCCGAGTGACGCCATGGCCGAGGTTCCCCGCCCCTGCGACGTACCGCGGCTGCTTCGGCACCTCCGCCTGCGGTTGGAAGCCGAGGGCCGGGCCGGGCTGACGGCGGTGCGGCGGATACCCGCGCTGGCGCCGCCGGCGCGTGCCGCGGCCGATGACGCTGACCGGCCGGTGCCGCGATCGGCTCAACCGGCACCGCCGGCCCGCGCGGCGAGCGGGGCGCCCGAGCCCGACGCGATGGCGGCCGAGATGAAGCAGGGGCTCGCCGAAGCGGCGCGGGCCAGCGGGCATCGCGGTGCGGATGCCGATACCCGCGACCTCCCGGTCGCGGCTCGGGAAGGGCAACCAACCATCCACGTGAAAGGCCCCGGTTTGTTCGACCAACTGAGCCCCGACCTGGAAGACGGCGCGAGCCCGGAAGACGCCCTTCGGCGCATCGTGGACGAGGTGGCCGAATGCATGCGCTGCCCGGAGCTCGCCGCCGGCCGGACCAACACCGTGCCGGGGCAGGGCAGCGCGTACGCCAAACTGATGTTCATCGGCGAAGGTCCGGGTGCCGACGAAGATGCCCAGGGCGTGGCGTTCATCGGCCGGGCGGGCCAGTTGCTCACGAAGATGGTCGACGCCATCGGCATGACGCGCGAGGAGGTCTTCATCGCGAACATCGTGAAGTGCCGGCCGCCAGGCAACCGCAATCCTACACCCGAGGAAGAGGCCAACTGCGCGCCGTACCTGGCCCGGCAGATCGAGGTTATCCGGCCCAAGGTCATCGTGGCGCTCGGCGGCGTCGCCGCCAAGTACCTGCTGCAAACCCACGACGGCATCACGCGCCTCCGCGGGAAGTTCTATCCGTACATGGGGGCGAAACTGATGCCCACGTTCCACCCCGCGTACCTTCTCCGGAATTACACGAAGGACACCCGCAAGGCGGTGTACGACGACCTGCTCGCCGCGAAGGCCGCCTTGGCGGAGTAGGCGGCGCCGGGTCGGTCGAGCGAGTGGCGCCGCCGCTGTTCAGACTTCTCCCGCTGCCCACACCCGTTGGTCGCAACCGGTACGGCTGGACGCCCAAGGGTCGCCGCTATGGCCGAACCGTGACCGGCCCGAGGACGTACCAGCCGTCGGGCCTCAGGGGCTCGGCGGCGATCCGGATGATCGGCGAACGGGTTTCCCGATGGCCGAACAGGCCGACCGCGAGCCGGTAGTTGCCCTGCGGCACGTCGGCGAACAACACGCGCGGCGTTTCGCGGACGGGCTTGCCCGGCATCCAGGCCGCCGGTCGGCACGCGCCGGGCCAGCCCACGGCCGCCGGCGTGTCGTCGTCGCGCAGCAGCGCAAACGCAGCGTGGCAGGGAATGTAAATCGGCGCCACGCCCTGGTTCAGCCACGTGCACACGATGTTGGCGGCATCGTGCCGACGCAGCACCTTCGGGTACGCAGCCTCCTGGAGCAGGAAGTGATAGCCGATGCGGTTGGTCAGGCGTTCGACGAGCGGACGGTTCTCCCGGATGAGGCGCAGGCCGGGCTGGCCGCCGCGGCCAAGGTCCACCCAGGTGGGCGCGCCGTTCTCAACGCACTCGGCCAGGGCGAAGCCGCACCCTCGAGCGTCCTTGGCGCCCGACCACCAGCCGCGCTCCTTCAGGAAGTCGTAATCGCCAAAGAGTTCGAAGACGGCCGGGGCGATACCCAGGGCGAGGGCCGTCTCGCGACCGTCGCTGTTACCGCAAATGCCGTCGCGCCGCGGCGCAACGTGGTGCTCCGTGATCGCCCAACGGATGACGGCGTCGAACGGCATGGTCTTGCCGAGATGGGCGTTGCGGCTCAGGCAGAGGGTGGTCTTGTGAAAGGCGTCCAGATGCATCTGCACGTGGCGGCGGAACTGGTCCGGCGCGATCTCCGGCCCGCCGAACGGGTGCATATGCCCTTCGCCCCAGTTGCCGTAGGACCGGATGTCGAGCACCGCGATGCGGGGATCGCCGTCGTACTTGGCCGCCAGCGCCTTCAGGAACGCGCCGAGTTTCTCCAGAAACACGGGATCGTCGAAGACGGGCACGGCTTTCGTGCCGGGAACCCCGGCGGTGCGGCGTTCAACGGCCTTGAGTTCGAACAGGCGGTACGCGGCGCCGGCGTCGAAGACCCACTTCGGCGTGACGAACGGGTCTTTGCTGTGCGAGTTGGCGCCCATGACGCCGATGTTGCAGACCTTGCCGAGCCGGGCCCAGCCATCGAGGAACTCCTCGATGGGCTGCCAGTTGAACTGCCCCTCGGCGGGCTCGATCTGCGACCAGTTGAAGCGCCGAACCCCCATGCCCACAACGCGAAGCACCTCGTCGGGGTGCCGCTGCGCCGGCCCGGATGCCGACCACCCTTTGCCCGGGTTGACGAGCACGCCCCGGTATGGCTTGGGCTGGACCACCGCGACGGGGGTTGGCGGTTCCGGAAGCGGCTCCCCGGCTTCGGCTGGGGCCGGATTCCAGACGGCAAGCGCCGTGCAAGCCAACAACGCGCGGGCAACGTGGGCCGATCGGTTTGGCGACGGTGGTTTCATGAGGCGGCCCCCGAGGTCCGTTGTCTTGGCCCCACGCGGCGCGTACGGAGACCCGCCGCGCAGGCGCACTGGCGGGCAAGCCGCCAGTGGCACCCGCCGGTTACTCGCGCCGCAGCGATTCGATCGGGTCCATCGTGGCGGCTTGCCAGGCCGGGTACATGCCGAACGTGATGCCGACAGCGGCGCTGATGCCGAACGCCAGGACGATGCTGCTTCCGGTGGTGACGGTGGGCATCTGGCCGACGTGGCTCACGATAAGCGGCAGGACGAGGCCGACGACGATGCCGAAGAGCCCGCCCGTGAGGGTCAGGAGCAGGGTTTCGGAGAGGAACTGAAACACGATGTCGCGCCGGGTGGCGCCCAGGGCCCGGCGGATGCCGATCTCGCGGGTCCGTTCGCTGACGGTGGCGAGCATGATGTTCATAATGCCCATGCCGCCCACGAGCAGCGAGATGGCGGCAATCGACCCGAGCACGATGTTGAAGATGCGCTTCGTGCGGGCGGCCTCGCGCAGGAGTTCCAGGGGCACGACCACCTGGAAGTCCTTCTTCTCGTGGAACCGGCCGAGGAGAGTGTCCAGGATGTCGCGCGTGGGCAGGACGACATCGGTCGAGGCCACCTTGACGGTAATCTCCTGGAGCTCCACCTTCTCGGCCAGTCGCGCCCCGCCGGCATACTGGACGGTGACCTCGCCGAAGCTTTTTCGGAAGGCCGTCAGGGGAATGTAGACGTTTCCGGCAATGGTGCCGCCCTCGGAACCGCGTGCGTCGCCGGCGCCCGGCCCGGCGGGGCCGGCGGTGGCGGCACGGCCCACGGCCGTGGCCAGCCCCACCACGCGATAGTACTTGTCCGAGACCTTGATGTCGGTGCCGATCGGGTCGTCGACGGCAAACAGGTGCTCGGCGAGCGGCTTGTCGATGATGGCCACCTTCTGCTGGTAGTCCATGTCCACGGGCGTCAGGAACCGGCCTCGCGTCAGCGACACGGGATGCACGTCGGTGTGCCAGGGCACCGTGCCGACAAGTTGCACGGTGGCGGCCCGGTTGCGGTACCACGTCTGGAAGGTCATGAGCCGTTGCGGGACAACCTCGACCACGTCGGGAATCGTGTGGCGAATGCGCTGGGCGTCGGCGTACGTCAGGCCGTAGGCTTGGACCGAGTCGGTGTTGGCGGTGGCGGTGCGTTCGTCGGCGGGCTTGATGGTGCGGAGGATGATATTGCGTGCCCCGAGCCTGGCGATTTGCTCCCGGGCCTCGCGGCTGGCGCCTTCGCCGATGGCCAGCATCGCGATGACCGAGGCCACGCCAAAGACGATGCCCAGAGCCGTCAGGGTGGACCGGAGGCGGTGCAGCCAAAGGCTCTTGGCACCGAGTTTGACCGTTCGTCTAAGGCGAAGCAGCATGGTTAGTGCCCGTTGGTTTCGATTCGGTCGATGCGTCCGTCGAACATGTGGAACACACGTTGGGCGCGGCGGCCGATGTGTTCGTCGTGCGTGACGAGGATCAAGGTCTTGCCTTGGCGGTGGAGGGCGTCGAGCGTGTCGAGGATTTCGGCGCCGCTCTGGGAGTCGAGGTTGCCCGTGGGCTCGTCGCCGAGGAGGATGAGGGGGTCGTTGGCGAGCGCGCGGGCAATGGCGACGCGCTGCTGCTGGCCACCGCTCAGTTCCGCCGGGCGGTGGGTGATGCGGCTGCCGAGGCCGACTTGGTGGGCGAGTTCGCGGGCCCGGTCGTGGCTTTCGGCCTCGGGCACCCCTTGGTAAATCATCGGGACCTCGATGTTCTCGATGATGTTGAGTTGGGCGATGAGGTTGTACGACTGGAAGATGAACCCGATGCGCCGGCCCCGGACGGCCGAGAGGCGGCGGTCGTCCAGTCGGCTCACATCCTGTCCGCCCAGCAGATACCGGCCGGTGGTGGGCTGGTCGAGGCACCCGAGCAGGTTCAGGAGGGTGGACTTGCCGGACCCGCTGGGGCCCATGATGGCCACGTATTCGCCTTGGCCGATGGTGATGGAGACGTTGCTGAGGGCGTGGACGGTCGCCTCGCCCATCTGGTACATCCTGCCGAGGTCCTCGGTTTGTACGATAGCCATCCGGGGGTTCCTGGTGTGCGGGACGGGCCGATTACCCGGTGTCGGCCGAGCCGCGGCGTTCGGGCACGTCGCGAGGCGACTCGTCGGGCGGCTTCTGCTCTTTCTTGGCGTCATCGAAACGCGGGGGCACGAGCGAGATGATATCGCCTTCGGCGAGCCCCGCTTTGATCTCGATGTAACTGTCGTTGAAGGGCCCCGTTTCCACGGGCCGGGCTTCCAGCCCGGAGGGCGTGACGACGTAGCAGAGTTTCTCGCCCCATCGGCTCGCCACCGCCTGGAGCGGCACACACAGGACCTGGCTCAGGCGGTCGATGATAATCTCGACCTTGGCCGACATCCCCGGCCGGAGCACATGCTGCTCGCCCTCAATCGAGATGTTGGTCGTGTAGACCTTCAGGCCGGTCCGCATGTAACGGCTCTGGGGGTCGGGCAGCGGGGCTACCGACACGACGTTGCCCACGAAGACATCATCCGGAAACGGGTCGGCAATCACGCGGACGGGCAACCCCGGGCGTATTTGTTCGATCCAGGACTCGTGGACGCGGACGATGGCATCCATCTCGGTCGTATTGGGGATGGTGATGATCTTCTGGCCCTTGTGGACGATGTCGCCGATTTCGATGGGGTCGCGCCGGCGGGCGTCGTAGTCGGTGCTGGTTCCGTAGATGACGAGGCCCGGGGTGGTGGCGTGAATCGTGCAGGCGGCGAGTTGGGTTTCGAGTTTGTCGCGGCGTTCCTTCTGCAGGTTGAAGGTGGCCTCGGTGCCGCGCAGTTTGGCCTGGGCCTGGGCGAGTTTGGCCCGGGTGCTGGCCAGGGTCCGGTCGAGTTGGCGTTTGGCCTCCTGGTAATCGCTGACGAGTTTCTCGACCTCCTTGGCGAAATCGTAACGGAGAAAGAGGGCCAGGGCGGTCTCGGCCTGCTGGACCTCGATTTCGGATTGCTCGTAGGCGAGTTCGTCGCGTTCGACCTCGAGGCCGGCCACGTACCCCTTCTCGCTGAGTTTCTGGGTCCAGAGAAGGCGGTTGCCGTCGCGTTTCAGGGTGCTCTTGGCGAGTTTGATGGCCGATTCCAGGAGCCGTTTGTTCTGCAGTGCCGCGCCGCCCCACCGCTCGCTTTCGGTATTGCCGACGAGCCCGTCAATGAGCGACCGGATGATGACGTCGGCTGGCCGCTTGCCCGCGTCGTTTTCGCGGAGCAGGTCGGAGGCCACTTCTTCGGAGAGGTACTTCTGAAGGTCCATGAGGCCGAACTTGACGGCGAGTTCGGCGGCCTTGACGTCGGAATCGTTCTGCTTGCGCTGGATCTCCAGCGCCTCCTGGGCCTCCGTGTAGTCGGCCTCCGAGTTGGCGTAGAAAATCATCTGTTGCGTGTAACGTTCCTGCAGGTCCGACGCATCGAGTTGGACGAGGATGCGCTTGTTCGCAACGTCGGCCTCTGAAATGGGTGTGCCTTCCGGCACGATGTCGACGATGGTGGGTCCCCCCTCAACCTCGCACACGTAGTCGGTGTACGAGCGGGCCTTGATTTCGCCGGGTTCGGTGACGCTGATCGTCAGGTCGCGCCGCTGGACCGCGTACGTCGCCCGGATGAGGGGAGAGACCTCGGGGGTGGCAAAGGGAATCCATCCAAGGGCGGCCCCCAAGGCGCCGATGGCGCCCAAGGCGATACCCCCCACGAGTAGCCACGATGACCGTTTCACGAACGCACGTTCCTTCCGCGCCACGCGGCGCTTGGGGGGCGCCGCAGCCCCGCCGACGGTCGTTGCTCAGAGGCCTGTCATCACGATGGCGGACTAGCCCCTCATTCTATCTGAATTCCGTGTGTTGGCAAGCCTGCTCTTGGCCCCGGTTGCCCCGGCCTCGCCCGAAAAGAGGGCGTCGCCACCATGGGGGTGAGTAGCGACGCCCTAGGGCCAAAGGGCGGTCCGGGAAGGACCGCTGGTGGCCGGACCATGGAAGGGGCGGTTCGGCCCGGCCATCTGATTCTTAGAACCCCCGGGGGTGGGGAATGTTCCGGAGAATCGGAATTTTCCGCCGCGCCGCTCAGACGCCTCCGCCGGCGGCACCCTTCCGGCCGCCCGGCAAGCCGAAGCCCGGCGGCAGCATCGGCGCGGGGGCACCGGCCGGAACCTGGTCCAGGCCGAGCTGCTTGATCATGCCGGGGTAGGCGGCCTTGGCGGCCTCGGCCTCTTGGGTGTAATTGAACTGGGCCGTCAGGGGCGGGGCGGCCCGGGCCTCGAGCGCCTCGCTCGTGCCAAAGAGTTGCGCCATGGCCTTGTCGCCGAGCGGCGGCTGCCCCATGCCGCCCCGGCCCTTGAGCATGTTCTCGCGGACGTAGGCGTCGTCGGCCATGAGGCCGTCGATGACCTCGATCATCTTGGCGCCGTCAAAGGCGAACCGCACCCCGCCGTCGGGCGTCTTCTGGAACCCCTTGACCTCGACCAGTTTGCCGGGCAGCCGAAAGACGGCGTCCATCTTCATTTTGCCGAGGGTCATGGCCATCATCGGTTTCATCTGCTGCCACTTGGCGCGTTCGGCCAAAAGGCGCTGCTGCATCTCTTCCTCGGTCATCTGGGGAGCGGGTTGGGCCGGCTGCTCGGCCACGGGACCCGGCGCGGCCTTGCCCATCTGTTGCTGCGGGTCCATGCGGAGCAGCATACCGCCGTCCGGGGTGGCCTCGAGCGTTACGCCCTTCACCTCGCCGGACTGGACCTGCATCTTGAGGAAGTCCCTGAAGTAGGCCGTCCCCACGAACCGGGTCCGGTTGTCCTCGGTCGTTTCGTAGGACACGTCGGACCAGGTCTCGACGCCCTTCGACCCGTCGAGCACCGACTTGGCGAACCGCTTGGCCGTTACGGCGGGGTCGGGGGGGTCCTCGCTGGGCGTCATGGAAAAGGGCATGCTCGACATGACGACCTCGACCCGGGCCTTGCCCGACCGGTCGGGGTTCAGGGTCATGTCCTGCTTGGTTTCGATGCAGCCGCCAACGAGCATGGCCACCGAGGCGGCGATGAGGGTCAGCCGTAACGCACGCATGAAAGACTCCTTGGGTAGCGCCGCCTTCCCACCGTGGCCCCACGGCATAGGGAAGCAGCCAGGCCCGCCCATCGTGCCACACGGGGCGGCGGTTGCCAAGCAAAAAGGGCAAGGCGGCCATGCACCGCGGCGCCATTAAGGGGAGTTCCGGGAGTTCCGGGGACACCCATAACCGCCCCCGTGTCAAGGGCCTGTTGCCCCGGGGGTCGATTCCCTGGTGCCCGTTGTTCGGTCGCTATTCAGTTATTGGGATGGCGTGCCGCAGGAGACACCCATTCGCACCGTATCCGGAACGTCCTTTGCCGGACCGTGCATTATGCGTTTCGAGGCCGTGGGGGCCCAATCAGGATAGCGGCGCATCGGAGCCGCCGGCCGGGCCGGCTCCCTCGCCAGTCCCCGGGAACGGGCCCCCCACAGGCCGTGTGGCACGCCTCCTTCGTTTCAATGCGCGAGCGCCGGCTCGGCTGCGGCGGCCTCGCGGGTCTCGACGACCTGCCACACCTCGTTATGATAATCCTTGGCGCGGCTGCGTGCCAGGCCAAAGCACCTATCCCGATAACCCTCTGCCGCCCCGTAAGGGGTTTGGGGGGTACGCGGGGTGCTTCGTTTTCCCCGCCCCCGCGGGCGGGGCTACCGTCTTTCGCCGCTGCCGGGGCAGAGAGCGAACGCGCCGTGAGAACCAGCCCGCCCGCGTGCTGTTGCTCTCGTGGCCCGGGCCGATTACAATGGGGTCAGGCACCGGGCAGGGGGTGAATTGATGATGCGTCCGTCGGCGGTCCAGGAAAGGGCGTACCCGTCCGCGGCGGTGTTGCCCGCCGAGGCGCGGTCGGCGGAACCCGTCGGGCCGCACCGACCGGTGCCCGAGGCGGCGCGGCCTGAGGCGGTGGGCCTGTCGCAATCGGCGCCGGAGGAGATCAACGACGAGGCGCCCGCCCGCAGCCGCATCATCTCGCCGTCGCTGCTGCTGCCGGCCGAGGTTGTCCTTTTTGAACTGAAGCCCTCTCTGTGGTACGTGGTGTTGGCGAGCCTGCCGATAGCGGCCGCCGGGGTGGCGGTGGCGGCGCTGGCGCTGGCGATCGAGGGGTTGCCGATGCCGTATCGGCATCTGGGCATCGTGCTTGGGATGTGGATCATCGGCCTGCGGGTGGCCGTGGCGCTGTTCCAGTGGCTCGGCCGCACCTACGTGCTCACCGACCGCCGCATCCTCGTTCAGACGGGGGTGTTCGACGCCAAGGTCGAGGCGCTGGCCCTGGAGCGCGTGGAAAGCACGTTCGTAGCCCAAGCGGTGTTCCAGCGGCTGCTCGGGATCGGGACGATCTTCTTCCGGACCACGACGGACTCCGGCGGCGTGTCCATGGCGTGGGAACACGTGCGCCGGCCCGGGGAGGTCCACGCCCACGTCGTTGCGCAGATCGACCGCTGGAAACGGCGGCTCGACCGGGTGGGGAAGGGGTGATGCACCCCAACGGTGTTCGCGGGCTGCGACCGGCAAGGCCCGCCTGGCCCCGGGTCGAGCGGCGCCTACGTCAGGACCACGTCGCCGTTGCCCTCGGTAATCGTGCCGAGGCGGTAGACCGTTTCGCCCTGGCGCTGGAGCATGGCGGCGATGTGGTCGGCGTAGTACTCGGCCACGACCAGGACGAAGCCGATACCCATGTTGAAGACGCGCCGCATCTCCTCGGTCCGGACGTTGCCGGCCTTCTCGAGCCACGTGAAGATGGGCGGCGTGGGCCAGGCCTTCTTGCGAAGCGTGGCCCGCAGGCCGGGGGGCATGACGCGGGCCAGGTTCCCGGCCAGTCCGCCCCCCGTGATGTGCGCCATGCCGTGCACGACTTGCTTGGTGGTGTAGTGCTGCAGGACGTGTAGCACGGGGCGGACGTACAGGCGTGTTGGTTCGAGGAGTTCATCGGCCACGGTCCGGCCCACGCCGGGGATTTCGTCGTCCAGGGCCAGGCCTGCGGCCTCGAACACGATCTTGCGGGCCAGCGTGTAGCCGTTGGAATGCAGACCGGAGGCCGCGAGGCCCAGCACCACGTCACCAGGGGCGATGCGTCGGCCGGTGATGAGGCTCTTCTTCTCGACGACGCCGAGGGCGAAGCCGGCGAGGTCGAAATCGCCCGGGGCGTAGAAGCCGGCCAGTTCGGCGGTTTCGCCACCCAATAGGGCACAATCGCACCGTTTGCAGGCCTCGGCCACTCCGATGACGGTCTCGGCCGCCACCGTTTCGTCGAGCCGGCCCGTGCCGAGGTAGTCGAGGAAGAAGAGCGGCTCGGCCCCGAGCACGAGGACGTCGTTGACACACATGGCCACGCAGTCCTGCCCGATGGAGTTGTACCGGCCGGCCTCAATGGCGACGCGCAATTTCGTCCCGGCGCTGTCGGTGCCGGCCACCAGCAGCGGATGCCGGTAATTGTGCTTGAGAAGGCGCTCGTCGTAATCGAGGCTGAAGACGCCGGCGAAGTGGCCGTACTGGTCCAGCACCCGTGGGCCGTGCGTTCGCTTGACGGCGGACTGAATCTTGTGGACGAGGCGTTCGCCGGCGTCGATATCCACGCCGGCGTCCTTGTACGTGAGGCCCTTGGCCATGCCGGGTCGCTCCTGCCTGAAGGCGAGGGCATGGTATCGCGCGCGTGGTGGCAAAGCAACAAAGATGGACGCCGAATGACGAGCCAGCCGGGCCGACGGCAGGAATCGGAGGGACCTCCAGGGCAAGATCGACGCGGCCCTGCTCAAATAGCGCGGCGCCGGGCAAGCCGCCGGCGAAGCTCCGGCGTCATCAACGTGCCTTACGCCGCGGAACGAGGAGGGCCCCTGCTCCGGCGGCCAGGAGGGCAAGCGTCGCCGGTTCGGGCACGTAGGCGCCCCAGATGTCCATCTGGCCGGTCTGGCGGTCGTTCCAAACAACCAGATTCCCACTGACATCGGGTCGGGACTGGTCGCCCGGGCCCACGTAAATGGGGAACTCGACGCCCTTGAGAAGGTCGTAACCGTAGATGTCGGGGTTGCCGTTGCGCCAGTCCGTCCACACGACCAGGTCCCCGTCGATGGCCGGCTCGCTTTGTGCGAAATCGTGGGTGCAGATCGCGAACTCCGCTCCCGTGGTCACGTCGAAGCCACGGATGTCATACTCATGGTCCACCCACACGATAATGTTGCCGCTCACGGCGGGGCCCACCTGAGGATTGGGCAGCGTACAGACGGCGAACTCCGTCCCGGTGGCCAAGTCGTAGG
>Ga0272441_10001347_pt1 | contig 52492 bp, 28 predicted proteins | sample SSMProp6N_FD_193582 | JGI IMG/M metagenome (GOLD analysis project Ga0272441, IMG submission 193582) | Marine sediment archaeal communities from Little Sippewissett salt marsh, Falmouth, MA, United States - SSM-Prop-6N | ecosystem: Environmental > Aquatic > Marine > Wetlands > Sediment ...
TGTCTTCGGCCGGGCCGTCGCCGAAGGCGATGAACCCGTTCACGAGAAACCCCTTCTGCCCAGGCACCATCAATTTGGTGCGGAATGTGACTTTCCCGGAAATGGGCTTCTGGCATTTCGAGACCGCAACGCTGACTTGCTTGGCGTTGCCGGTGGGGATGAGGCGATACCCGAGTTTCGACTGGACGACGCGGCACTGGCTCACGCGTGAGAAATCGCCCGACTTGTTGACCTCGGGCGGCTTCAGGTAGTCGGGTTCCTCGGGCTCGTCAGAGATGACCTGGGCCGGGGCGGCGGCATCCTCACGCGGAAGCGGTTTCGTGCCCTGGGCCGACAGGCACACGAGAGAGCCGTCCTGCGTCGCAATGAGGAGCCGTCCGGCGACGGCCGCCATGCCGTCGAAGACCGGCGGCGTGTCAAGGCGGTACCGGGCTACCGGCTTGCCGTCGGTCTTGCCGACGATCCAGAGCCGGCCGCCGTGCCGTCCTTCGAGGGCCTCGGCCTGCTTCCGGAGGAGTTGCTGAACCGACGGATCGTCCGGCAGGCGGAAGGCGCGGCGTTCGTCGATGAAGTCGGGATGGCCGGCCACCACGAGTGCGTTGCCGGCCGCCACCATCGCCCGGACCTGGAGGGCGGGCTGGTCCAGGTTCCACTGATTCCGGGCGGCCGTCAGATCCTCGGTCGGGAACGCCCGCCGGACCTTCCAGTCGCTGGAGTCGGCGTTCTTCTTGACCGATCGCCGGTTCATCTTGCCGGCGGCCTGGCCGACGCGCTTCGCCGCCTCGGCCGAGACCTTCTTGTCGGCCCCGAAGAGGTGGTACTCGAGCACCGAGGCGTTGACGTAATACTGGGGTTTGCGGCCGTAGCCGTACACGCGCTCGTCGTCGACCGCCAGGATTCGGCCCGCAGGCACGTAGCGGGCGGCGCGGAACCAGCCCCCGTAGCCGCCGGTAACCCGTCGGCCATACGTCCAGAACGACCGGTGGAACCAGGAGTCGTCCAGGAACCCGATCTGGCAGAACAGGTGCGAGGCCTCGTCGTGCTGGTCCATGCTGTTGGAGACCGGGATCTCCAGCCGCGTGCCGTCGCGCTTTACGCGTTGCGACCGCATGTACAGGTGCTTGCCGTCGAACGAGAGCACGTCCGACAGGGCCACCGGCATGTTCAGGCCCTGGACGTGCATTTGCATGTTCCGGCCCGTGTCGGGGTCGCTCTCGTCCCAGACGGCCTCGCCCAGTTTCTTGCCGGTGACCGGGTCAAGCCGCAGGAACCGGATGCCGCCGTCCAGGTACATGTTGCGGCCGGCGGTGCAATAGAGAACGCCATCGACCACGAGCACACTCCCGTGCACGCGCCAGGCCGATTCGACCTGGTCGTACGCGACCATCCGGCGGTCCATGGGAGCCGCCCGGAACCGCCAGGCGAGCGCCCCGTCGGTTGCCCGCAGGGCATATACGTACCCGTCGGCTGAGCCGAACAGCACGAGCCCGCGGTAGATGGTTGGCGGCGAATCGATGCGCCCGCCCGCGGTGAACGTCCAGAGGGATTTTCCGGAGGCGAGGTCCAGCGCGTGGACCGCGTGGGCGTCCACCGAGGCCACGAAGGCCCGGCCGTCGGCCATGACGGGGGCGCTGAGCCGTCCGCCCAGCCGGACCGACCACGTCTGCTTCAGGGCCGTTGGAACGTCGGTTGGCGTGGCGCCGGAGCGGGCGGTATCGTGCCGATAGGTGGGCCAATCCGAGGCATTTTCGATTGCTGGTTTTTGATTTTCGATTTGCCCGTACGCCGGGCCGCGCTCGAGGCGGGCCGGGTCGGCGAGGTCGCCGGCCGAGGGCTTCGACACGGGGCCGGGGGCCAGTGCGTTGAAGCCGTTGAGTTTGGCCTCCAGGTAACACCCGCATGAATGCATTGGCGCGTACACGAGGCCGTTGCACGGCATAATGCCGTAAATGCATCCCCCGCGAACCCAGTGGTGGGTTTCCCAGTGTTCGGTTTTCGGGTCGATGAACTCGATGCCGGTCCGCGAGGTCAGGAGGTACCGCTCTGTGGCCTTGGACGGGTGGCAGCGGTGATGGAACCAGTAGATCTTGACGTCGGGCGGAAACTCCTTTTCGACCTTGCCGGTGTGCGGGTCCAGGCCGGTGAAGACGCCCGAGTTGCTACCGCTGGCGATGGCTCCCGACCAGACGAGGCCGTTCACCACGAACAGGTCTTTCAGGGATTGATGCCCGGAGGGGTGGTGCTTGCCTTCCCAGAGTTTCTTTCCGGTCGCGGCCGCCAGTGCGGTCATCCGGCCGTTGTTGCCGGCGAACAAGACCACGTCGTTGTAGATGAGGGTGCGCGGGCCGGTACCCGTATGCACGGGCACGTTGGCTTTGATGGGGTCGCTCTTCCACTTGGGCTTGCCGTCGCGGCGGTCGAGGCAGACGACGCTCTCGCCGTCGTAGAAGATGACGCGCTGGGCGTCGGCGGCCAGGGAGCACGGCGCGACGGGGGTCTCGGCCTGCCAGAGTGTCCGGCCGGAGGCCGCATCGTACGCGGCGATGCGGCGTTTCTGGCCCTCCCACGCCCACTGGCGGTTGGCGCGGTTCGTGTTATCCCAGACGTAGGAGTGCAGGCGTCGCCATTCGGGCAGCCGGCTTGGCCCTTGGTCGATTGTCAGAAACAGGATGCCGTCCGAGGCGATGATCTCGCGGGTGTGCTCGCTGCCCTTGTACGTGAGAACGGTCTTGCCGGTGGCGCCGTCAATTGCCGAGACGGGCGCCTCCAGAGACAGCGTCGTATAGACGCGGTCGCCGATGGCCACGAGCCGGCGGGTCAGATGGGCCGGGCCGCTCTTCAGGGGCCACTGGTGGGTGTTCCAGGAATCAACCTTACGCTTCCAGAGCAGCGTGCCGCTGAAGGCATCGCGCGCCACCAGCCGCCACTTCGCCGGAAGTTGGACGGAGGCGGTGGGCCCCTCGTCCATGATGTAGAAAAGCCGCCCGCCGGTTGCGACCAGCGACGTCATACTGGCCATATGGTCGTGATGCCGAGCCCAACGCGGGCCGCCGACCCATTGGAGCCGCCGAGGCGGCCCGGCGACCGAATCGGCCGAGACGGGGTTGCCGGTGGCGTCGTGCAGGTAGTGGGTCCATTCGTCGATGGTGTCCGGACGGGGGTTGACGGTTGTCTTGCCGGCCACGTAGGCGATGCCGCCGGGGGCGAGAACACGCATCACCTCCTGCATCGGCACGCCGCCGAGGTCGTCGGCCACGACGAGGTTCACGAGGTCGTTGACGTACGGCAGGCGGTTGCCCGTGATGCGGTCGGCCGACACGCGGCCGTAAAGGCCCTTCGCGCCGATGGCGGCGCGGGCCTTTGCGACGTTGGCCGGGTCGGCGTCCAACCCCTGGACGAGGTAGGCCTCGCCGGCGCCGAGTGCGGCGATAAGCCGACCGTCGCCGCAGCCAAGGTGCACCACGAGGCCGCCCTGGACGCCCGTGGCCTTGAGAATGTCGCGTGCCTGTTGGGCGGGGTCGGCCGCGTGTGTGGCCATCGCGCCTGCCAAGAGAATCACCGCCACTGCCAATCGAGTTAATACCGCACCGGGACGCTTTCCGCTTCGCATCGTATTGCTCCTCGCCGAGAGTCGGGTGGTGCCAGAACCCCCTTGGGTTAAACCACACGGGTCGGTATCATCATCGGGAAAACATTCGGGGTGGTCAAGCTTGGCTTTCGGGGTAGAACCATTGCCACAAGGAGTGAACGGATGACGAGGAGGCACGGTACCTTGGGTCGAACGGCTTCACCTGTACCTGCGGGCGCGACCACACGGCGTGAGTTCCTGAAGTTAACGCTGGCGGGCGGTGCGGCGACCTTGGCCGGATCGGCCGGACTTGGCTGCTTGGCCCGGGGCGCCGACGGCGGCGCGCCCTCCAAGGCGAAACGCCCGAACATCGTGATGCTCTTTGCCGACGACGTGGGGTGGGGCGACCTGGGCTGCTTTGGCCACCCGACGATCCAGACGCCTAATCTCGACCGGATGGCCGACGAGGGTCTCCGGCTAACGAGTTTCTACTCCGCCCCGTGGTGTGTGCCGGCGCGCATCGAGTTGATGACCGGCCGGTACATGCAGCGGACCAACATTCGCGGCACGAGTGTCGGCGGAAAGGGCGGCATCCCCGACGAGGAGGTCACCCTGGCCGAGGCTCTCAAAGGGGCCGGCTACCGCACCGGCATGATGGGCAAGTGGCACCTCGGGTACGCCCAGGACACGTTCCTGCCGACCGGGCAAGGGTTCGACTACTACTTCGGCCTGCCATACTCCAACGACATGACCAAGCCCTGGGTCAACACGAACGTTCCCCTCTGGCTATACGAGAACACGAAGAAGGTGGAGAATCCCGTTAACCAGGACACCCTGACGACCCGTTACACGGAGCACGCCGTCGAATTCATCCGGAAGAACAAGGAGGGCCCGTTTTTCCTGTACGTGGCGTACTCGATGGCCCACCTGCCGATTCATACGCGGGAGGATTTCCGCGGCAAGTCGCGGGCGGGCCTGTACGGCGACGTCATTCAAACCATCGACTGGTCCGTCGGCCAGGTTCTGGGGACGCTCAAGGAACTGGGCCTGGACGAGAACACGCTGGTCGTTTTTTCGAGCGACAACGGCCCGTGGCTGAACCTGCCCGACCGGATGCTCCAGGGTGGCAACAAGCCTTGGCACCAGGGCAGCCCGGGCCCCTTGCGCGGGTACAAGCACACCACGTACGAGGGCGGCGTCCGCGAACCGACCATCGCCCGGTGGCCCGGCCGCATTCCTCCCGGCCGGTCGTCGGCCGAGATGGCCGCTCTGATGGACCTGTACGTGACCTTTGTGACGTTAGGCGGCGGCCGGTTGCCGGACCACCCGGTGGACGGGTACGACCTGACGGCGTTTCTGCTGGGCGAGACGGGCCGCTCGCCCCGCCAGGAGTACTTCTACTTCCGCCACGTGCTCGAGGGTCTGAGGGTGGGCCCCTGGAAGTTGCGTATCCCGGATGGCGTCGAGTTGTTCAACCTGGAGGTCGATCCGTCCGAACGGTTCAATCGTGCCGAGGACAAGCCGGAAATCGTTGAGCGCCTGAGAAAACGGATGGAGGACATGGCCAAGGAGGTCGGCTCGAAAGTGGCCGAAAAGAGCAAATAAACACGGTTTATGCGGCGAGCCCGTGCCTGATGCGGCGGGCCGACCGGGAGTCACCGGGTTCAGGGAAAGGCGAGGCGACCATGAACGCAGCATTCACGAGACGGGCATTTCTGCAGGGCATCGGGGCCGGTGTGGCGGCCGTTCACGTGGTGAGCGCCGACGTGCTGGGTGGCCCCGGCAAAACACCCCCCAGCGACAAACTCAATCTGGCCGGCATCGGCTGCGGCGGTCAAGGGGGCGGCGACATCAAGAATGTCGCCCGCCTCGGCCACAACTTTGTTGCCCTGTGCGACGTCGACGACAACCGTGCCGCCAACACGTACAAGCAATTCCCCAAGGCCAAGACCTATCATGACTTCCGCAAGATGTTCGATGCGGTTGCCAACGAGATCGATGCCGTGGTCGTTGGCACGCCCGACCACACGCACTCGGTGGCGGTGTCGGCGGCGCTGAAGCGGGGCAAGCACGTGTACTGCGAGAAGCCGCTCGCCCACTCCGTGTGGGAAGTGCGTCAACTCATGGCGGCCACGCGAAAGGCGGGCGTGGTCACGCAGCTGGGGAACCAGGGCCACTCGTCCGAGCACATCCGCCTGTTCTGCGAGTGGATCTGGGACGGCGCCATCGGGGAGGTCAAGGAGATCCACCTCGGGTGCGATGCCTTCAAGAACGTCTACTGCCAGATCGACAAGTTGCCGGAACTCGAGAAGCGCCCGCCTGTTCCGGGTCACCTGGACTGGGACCTGTGGCTTGGCCCGGCCCAGTCCCGGCCGTACAACCCCGTCTACGTGCCGTGGAATTGGCGCGGCTGGATGCCCTTCGGCACGGGGTGCCTGGGTGACTGGGTTTGCCACGTTGTGGACCCGGCGTTCTGGGCCCTCGACCTTGGGGCCCCGAAGAGCGTGCGTGCCGAAGTCACCGGCTACGATCCGAAGAAACACTTCCTGTGCTATCCGCCGGCGACGAAGATTACGTACCAGTTTGCCGCCAAAGGCAAGCGGGGACCCGTTACGCTCACGTGGTACGACGGCAACAACAGGATCCCAAGGCCCCAGGAACTGGAGGCTAACCGGAAGGCCCCCGGCACGGGTGGCGTCATCGTCGGCACGAAGGGCACGATTACGCACGGCAGCCACGGCGCCGGCGGGTGCCGCATCATTCCCGAAGAAAAGATGAAGGCCTACACGCAGCCCGAGAAGACCATCCCCCGCGTCAAGGGCCACCACTGGGACTTCTGCCAGGCCATCCGCGACGGCCGCAAGGCCGGCTCCGACTTCGCCGACTACGGTGGTCCGCTGACGGAGATCGGGCTCCTGGGCGCGATCGCGATCCTGTACCCCACGCAAACGCTCGAGTGGGACGCCGAGAAGATGCAGTTTACGAACTTCTCGGAGGCGAACAAGCACCTGACGCCGACGTTCCGCCAAGGCTGGACGCTGTAGCGTGCCGCGTCTCGGCGACGGGTTGACGCCGGGGGACGCGCAAGGCTACAGCGACGTGGCAACGATGTGAACCTGCCGGTTTGCCGGGTTGGGTTCCGGCGGTGTATCGGGAGGGGGCTGCCCGATGTCCGGCAAGTCCAGTTCCGCCGGGGCGGGGTCGGCGGGCTTGGCAGGTTCCGCTTGGTTGCCGGCCGGTTTCGGGCGGTCCTTTGCCGGTTTGGGTTTCCCATTTTTTTTGCCGACGTCGGTCACGACGATGGGCGTCAGCGTAAGATCCTGGGGTTCTTCGTTGGCGGGGATGGTGAGTTCCCATGCCGGGTCGGGGGCGGTTTGCCCCTCGACCAGGGTTGCAGGGTCGATGCGAATAACGTACGACCCCGTCAGGATGTTCCCCAGGTAGTACGTGCCGTCGCCTGCCGTGATCGAGTCGGCCGCCAGGGCCTGGGTGGCGCGGTCGAGGAGCATGACGCGGGTGCCGACGAGTGGCCGGAGCTCTTTGCCGGGCGCCTTGACGTGGATGACTCCCACGACCGTGTTGGCCGGTGCCACGCCGAAGTCGATGCGCGTCAGGCTGCGCGGCTCGATGGTCACCATTTGCGTGCCGTGCGTTGGAAAGTAGATGATGGGAATGGTCTCGATGTCGAGCGCGACGCGGACCTCGCGCTGGGCGCGCAGCCCCGGCATGACGAAGTAGCCGTCCTTATCTGTCGTGGCCGTCGACCGGCGGCGAAGGATAACCTTGACCTCGTCGAGGCCGGGTTCGCCCTCGTCGCGTGTGCCGTTGGCATTGTAGTCCACGAACACGTGGCCGTGCACGCCGCCGCGGTCGGGGTGGACGCGGGTGTTGAGGATGCGCGTGGGACGCCCCTCGGGGAATGCATAGCGGCTCGATAGGTTGGCGTAGACCATGACGGCGCACTCGTCGCGTTCCACGCGGGTCAGCAGACCGAAGCGATTCCGGCCGGTCAAGTCCGTCAGGTACTCGATACGGTTCTCGACGAAGGCGTTGTGTTTGCCCTCGGTCTGGGAGCTGGCGCGGCGGTAGATGTCCATGCCGACTTCGGTCCGGACCTGGAGCGAGCGGAAGCCGGGCGAGCGGTAGGCGTGGACGAAGGCGGCACGCTGGCGGTTGCCCGTCTTGAAGTACCGGCCACCCACGGACTGGGTGTGCCCCAGGCTCTTGGTGATGGTGGCCGATGCCGCCGGTCCCCGGTAAAACGAGAGCCCCGGCAGGCTCAGGCCGGAGAAGAAGTTGGGGTCGGCGTCCGGTACCAGGAAGTCGCCGGTCAGTACTTCGCCGTAGATGATCCATTGGCCGGGCAGGTCGCACCGGCCCCGCACCGTGTAAAGCATGTGTGCCTTGTGCGTGGAGGTTGGCTTCACGCGGTCGAAGGCGACGCTCAATTTGGTGCGGGGGATGACGGAGGTTGTGACGTCGCCATGCTGGAAGTTGACAGTCAGGGTGTCGTCCAACTGACCATCGACGTTATCGTGGATGCGGCCGGCCGACCCGGCGACGCGCCACTTCGGACTTAGCCGGTACGATGCCGAAACGGTTCCGCCTTCACGGTCGTACAACTCCAGGTTCTGACCGTTGAAGTACCCCGGGCTGTACCGGAAGTAGCGTGCCCCCAGATGGAGGTCCTTGATGGGGTAGTAATCGGCGCGGAGGTTGGTGGCCCAATCGTCCATGGCGTCGCCGCCGTTATCGTTGTTGCCGATAGCCACCTCGCCGTACAGCAGAAGCGGCTCGACGGGCTTGTAGGCGGCATTGAATCCGACGTGGGATCCGCGGTTTGGGTACGGCCGGCCCGCGAGCCCCGTGCCGAGTTCCTGACTCAGGTCGAAGAATCCGTCATGAGCTGCAACGGCCGTGCCGATCGTGAGAGTGTCTGTCAGACCGTACGTGGCGCGGGCGGCCCCCAGGTTCCCCCCGTGAAGCCAACGGTCGCGCCGGCGGTCGAAACCCGTGGCCGCCAGCCACGTCATCGTGCCTTTGGGCAGGAGGACGGACGTTGGCACGATCGTCTTGCGAATCTGTGTTTCCACCCCGTCCGGGTCCGTGATGACGATGCGTACGTCGTTCAACACGCCGGGGCTCAGGCGGACGTCCTCGAACCGGTACGCCCCTTTACCGGGCCGGGTGGGGCTATCGGCCACGATATTCTCTTCCTCGAAGACCCGGTCGTTGATGAGCAGCTGGACGCGCGATCCCGCCCGGGCATACCCTTCGAAGTCGTACGGTTGAACGAAGTAACTGTTGAGGCCCGGCGAGGGCTCGTCTGGCCTGCGGCTCTCGAGCGGGGCGCCGGCGATGCCGTTCACACGCACGCCTGTCAGTCGGACATTCGGGAAGACCAGGTTGCTCAAGCCGAAGATGTTGTCGCCGATGGCAATCTCGCCATTCTCGAACCCGTAGACCCACTCGCCCCAGTCAATCATGAACGGGTCGGCCGTCACGTCGCGCCAGCCCTCGCGCTCCAGGACCTGCGTGGGCTCGGTGAACCGAAACTTGTAGTGGCCGCCGCCCAGGTTGCCCCAGAACGTCTGCCGGAAATTGCCGATCGTCAGGTCTCGCGGGCTCTCGCGGTCCTGCAGAAGCCGGGCCTGCGAGGCCATTTCCAGTTCCATAAACTGCAGGCCGTTGGCGGCGGGGTAGGCCATCGGGAACCGTTCGGGCAGTGTCTCCTCGAACGATAGGATATCCTCTTCCGACGGCAGTCGCAGGATCCACCGCTCCAGAACCCGGTCGGTCTTCGCGACGAACGCGTAGAGTTCCTCGCTCCATTCCAGTTGGATGGCGAGGATTTCGGCAAGGGTCTCGGCCGGCAGGTACACGTCGCGCTGCTGCGTGATGTCGCTGATCGCCTCGTAGAGTTCAACGGGATCCTCATGGCCGTTGAAGCGAATCCGCTCGGCGGCAACGTTCAGCATGGTTTTTGGCCCGCCTTCGACCTGGAAGGTGAGTTCAGTGCCCTGCTCGTTTACCGTGGTCCGGAACGCCTTGAGCAGGCGGAGCAGGGGCAGGAACCGTTCGCCGGCCGGCGTGACCAGGACGTCCAGGTCGTTAATGTCCAGCCGGTGCCACGGCCTGTTGCCGCGGAGCTGAAAGCCCGCCACCTCGATCGCCGGGGCCGCCGTCTCGGGCGGTTCTTCGCGACTGACGATTCGTTTTCCGCTGCCGTTCGGTTTGCGCGGCTCGGGCTGTGGGGGTTCTTCGGAGGGGGGCAGGAGGCCCACTTCCCGGGCCATCTGATCGGAAGAGGGCGGCTCGGGTTTGGGTTCCCCGCCGACGGGTTCTTTGGGCGGCGCCTCGGGTGCCGGTTCGCGCGGAGCGGGTTTCTGGGGACCGGGCTTTGTTGGGGCGGGGTTGTCGGGCGCGGGCGATCCGGCCTCGGCAGCGCGCACCCACACCCCCAGCGGGCCGATCGCCAGCATCGCTGACACGGCTGCCGCTGTGGCAAGGCGCCAGTGCCAGGCCCACCTGTCACCAGGTGCAGACCTGGGGCTGCTGCCACCACAGGGGTGGATCATGGGTTCTACGTTCAGGACGTGGCGGTCAGGTTCCCTTGTCCTTGGCGGCCGATTCGTCTTTGCCCTCGGGAGGGGTGGACGGTTCGGCCAACGTCAGTGTGGTTTGCCCCGCTAAGGGCTTGTCAAGCTGCGGCGATTCGTACTGGACGGCAATTTCATATTGGCCTGCGGGCAGGGGGACCTCAACCGTGCGGGTGAAATGCCGCTTGGAATCGGGCAGGATGTATGCGTAGCCGATCTGGCCGTCGGCGACGAGGTCGCCGGAGCCGTTCCTGATTTCGTACGTGCCCTTGACGAGTAGTCGACCCGTGCCCCGATTCGTGAGATGGGTCTCGATGATGGTGCCCTTTTCGGGCTCGGCCCGGGCAGCGACGCTGTCGAGCGCGCCATCGCGCACTACGTTGCCGACCGTGCCGAAGATGGGCACCATGACGCTGGAAATGACCTCGACCTTGAGATTGCGGCCGGCATCGTCGGTGGACTGTCCCACCGTGGTGCTGAGGTTCTCCAACTCCATGGCGGCCCAGTACTCCCCGGGCGCGAGGCGGCCACGAGGGAGAATCACAAACCGGACCACGCGGCGGGTCTTCGCGGGAATCGTCAGTTCGGCCGGGTTGAACTTGATCCAGGAGGCGAGCGCCCGGGGGTCTGGCTTCAGCCGCACCAGGCCACCCGTCTCGGTGTACCGGTAGTGCAGGGCACGCACGCGGTATCGCTCGACCGAGTCGCCGAGGTTGGTAATGTCGAACCGGCCGGAAGGCCGGCCCTTATCCAGGGTAATCTGGACGTATGCCGGCGACACCGTAATGCCCGCCCACACAGGCGCGCCGGCAAGGATCAGGACTAAAACGAGTCCGAGAATCCGGACGCGCATATGCAACCCCTTCGTACAGCCACGCGTAAGACGCGATGACAAGCCTGCAGGCGATTGGCACGAACGCCTTTGAGGCCTCCCGTTTGCCGCCGGCCGAGGACCACCCTCGTGACGGCACGGGCGGCTACGTCAGGTACGGTCCTTACGGCTGAACTTCGGCGGTGAGCATGACTCTTCCGCCGTAATCGCCCTGCGGTTGCTCGTTGTTCGAGAGGATCCACTGGACCGTGACCAGGACGTCGTGGCTGAACAGCCCGTTGTCTTTGCTCTCGAACACGATTGGGTCCGTCTGCATCGCAGGGAAATCGCCGATCGTGGCACTCGTCGTAAAGGGGGCCACATTGCTGCCGCCACCGTAGACGTTGGCGCCGGTCGGGTCGATCACCGCGCCAGCGGTCATGTTCAGCGGGATCATGGGAACCGTCGGGTTCACCGGATCGTCGCCTTTGTACAGGTCGCTCGCCGTCACGTAGATCTTGACGGCCTCGGTGTTCGCGTGAACGATAAAGGGGATGTTGCCAATCAGGTCGCCAATCTGGATGTCGCCGACATCGACGATCGGAGTCGCAGGCGTCACGGAAATGTTTGATACCACTTCCGCGTGCACCTCGACCACCGCATCGCCGACCGGGTCGGCTTGGGCCACACCAGCAAGGAGGGCCAAGCCAAGGACGCAAGCAATCGCTTTCTTCATCTCAGACTCCTTTGCTCATGATACCGCGGGCGTTCGTGCCAATCAATCCCGCAAGTCGCCATGGGTGGGGGAAACGGTTCCCCCCACCTTGTTCATCACAATGCCGAATTGTTCGAAATAATACGCTTTTGCGGCCAAAATTCCCCGATGCCCTTGTTTTGTCCCGACGCTCACATATAATAAAAGCAGTGGAGGGGGCGCAAAGACACCGCGTCCCCAGCGACCACCGTGAACCAGCGTCGTCCTGCCAGGGCTTAGCGCTGGTTCACTTCTTGGTTACGCTTCTTACGCCGGCCGGCGGCCCCGGATGTAATCCGTTCACCGAGGCTCCGCTACGGCAGAAACACACCTCCTTACACACAGACCCATCGCGATGCCGGGAGTCTGCCAAGCGGCACTGTGGCGAAAAAAGCCTGTGCGGGTATGAAGAAAGCAAGCGGCTACCAGTCGAAGACTATCCTTCGACGGGCCACCGATTCGCGGCGGCAACCGCACGATGTTTTACAGGTCCGCACAGCCGATCCTCGCCCCAGACCCAGCCCAGAACAGACCCACGGAACTCCGGGAACAGGGAAGTGCTATAGTCCGAGCATCGGCCGGACCTGTTCCCCCTCTGCGCGGAAGTATACATCACGTTTCCAAACCAGGCAAATGCAAGTTGTTAAGTTTTCGTTAAGAAAGCGCCTGCTCATGATGCCGTCTCGGTTCCCGTCTAATCGCGAAAAACCCTGTAAGTGCATGTTAAACAATGGGTTAAGGGCTCGGCAGCCTGCGCTGTTGCCGGTTAGGCCGATTTGACACATCGTGTATACTTGCAGTACTGGGGCGTTGGGCAAAGCCAACGAGTATGTGTAGTACCGGGGATAGGCGCGGCAGGGCCTTTGGCCCGGCCGAATGCGGGGGAGGCTGAGAGCTACACTCACCTCTGTTCTGGGTTCCCTCTAGCCGCGCCCTGTAGTGTTCGTTTCGACACAAGGAGGGGTGTGCTATGGTGCGCGCATGGTGGGGAGGACTTTGCGTTCTGGTCGCGGTTGGCTTCGCAACGGTTGGTCCGGTCGGTCGGGCCCGAGCCGACATCGTCAAGGGGGCCATGACGTTTGGGAACTTGGCGTTTGTGGACGCGGCTGAAATTGTGAACGCCGACGTTACGCCGGCCGGGGCGCCCACCTTTGAACTGGCCCTTACGGGGTCAGACCTGGGCAGTTACATCGAGGAATTCCGCGACGGTGAGATCATCCGGATTATCTTCGAGAACAACTGGATCGTCAACGAGCCCGGGGTCGACCTGGTCGTCTTTGAAATGGGTAGCCAAGCCACCGCCGAGGCCTTCGACGTGGCGGTTGACCCGGATCTGGGGGTGCCGGTTTACTTCCGCTACGAGCCCGTGAACCAGGGGGTGATTGACGACGCCCCCACAAACGCCGCCCTGATTGACCTGACGGACCTCGGTGTGGCAGAGGGGGCTACCGTTACGCGGTTCCTCATACGCAGCGCTGCCCTGCAAGGCGCGGAAATCAGCGGTGCCGGGGCGCTTCATGGAGCCCCGGAGCCGGCCAGCCTTGTCTTGCTTGTTTCCGGGGCCGGTGTGGGGCTGGTGATGGCCCGCCGCCGAAAGCGGCACGCGTAGAGCCCTCCGAATCATTCCGGCCCATTGCGGGCCGATGGCCGGAGCCCGGCTCCGGCTTGCTGCGCCGAACCGGGACGCCGGCCGATGGTGCGTGCCCGTCTGGTTCCACCGTGTCCGGGAATCTGCCTCGTTGCGAGCGGTGCCGCTGCCGCTTCCTTGTGTGTGCCCCCGCTGTTTCCTACAATCACGCGTTGCCGGCTTGCTACAGGGGCGGTCGGCGCCGGTCATCCATCCCCAAGGGGGTACACCCATGCGTTTGTCCTGCCGCGCGTTGTGGCTTATCGTGTTTGCCGGGATAGGGGTGGTTTCTGTGGTCGGTGTCGGAGCCGCGCGGGCGGAGCGGGTTCAGCCGCTGCTCGGCGGATGGCGGTTCCATGCCGGCGCCGTCGAGAACGGCCAGGCCATCGGCTTGGACGATTCCGGCTGGCAGCGTGTCCGCCTGCCCCACGACTGGGCCATCGCCGGGCCGTTCGATGCGAAGGTCGACGGTCGCACCGGCAAACTGCCCTGGCGGGGCGAGGGGTGGTACCGCACCTCCGTCACTCTCAAAAAGGCCGACGCCGGCAAACGCGTTTACCTGGACTTCGACGGCGTCATGGCGTTCCCGAAGGTGTACGTCAACGGCCAGTTGGCGGGCGAGTGGGATTATGGATACATGTCGTTTCGCGTCGACGCCACGCCGCACGTCCGGTGGGGCGACAGGAACGTCGTCGCCGTCCACGCCGACACACGCCGCCACGGCAGCCGGTGGTACCCGGGGGCCGGTCTGTACCGGAAGGTCCGGCTCGTCGTCTGCGACCCCGTCCACGTGGCGCACTGGGGCACGTGCGTGACGACGCCGGAGGTCGCATCCGCCTCCGCCGTCGTCCGCGTGCAGAACGAGGTGGTCAATGAGGCGGATGAGGCGCGGCCCGTGACCGTGCGCACGAGCATCCTCGACCCGCAGGGCTGGGTCGTGGCCGAGGCCGCCGTCGAGCAGACGGTTGCGGCGGGCACGACGCAACCGTTCGACCAGCGGTTCCCGATACCGAACCCGCAAGTGTGGGACGTGTGCTCGCCGCGCGTGTACACGGCCCGCGTGCATCTGGAGGGTGAAAGCGGAGACCCGCACGAGACGACCTTCGGCATCCGCACGTTCGCGTTCACGCCCGACGACGGGTTCCACCTGAACGGTCGGCGTGTCCAGATGAAGGGGGTGGACCTGCACCACGGTCACGGCCCGCTGGGGGCGGCGCTGTTCCGGTCGGCGACAGAGCGGCAACTACGCATCATGAAGGAGATGGGCGCCAACGCCGTCCGTACGAGTCACAATCCGCCCGCGCCGGACCTGCTGGACGCCTGCGACCGCCTCGGCCTGGTCGTTTTCAACGAGGCGTTCGACAAATGGGGCCCGACGGCCGACCGCCTCGACGCCACGCCGTTCGAGCCGTTCATGGAACGCCAGATCCGCAACTTCGTCCGGCGCGACCGCAACCACCCGTCCGTCGTGGTCTGGTCCATCGGTAACGAAATCGGAGATATCCTGGCAAACCGCGGGGGCGATGCGCCCCAGAAAGTCGCTTACGCGGTTCGCCAGGTCAAGCGGCACGACGCCACCCGGCCGGTGACCATGGGCTGCCACGTCACGGGGGCCGTGACCGGCCGGAAGCACATTCTCGACGCCCTCGATATCCAGAGTTGGAACTACAACCGCAAGTACGCCCTCGCGCGGCAGCGGTACCCGGACCAGCCGTCCATCTACAGCGAGTCGGCCTCGGCGTTTAGTACGCGCGGCTACTACGACCTGCCTCACCCGAAGGCGAAGACCGATTACTCGGCCAGCCATCAGTGCACATCGTACGACCTGACGGCCGCCAAGTGGGCCGACATTCCCGACGTCGACTTCCACCGCATGGAGCAGGACCGGTACGTGGCCGGCGAGTTCGTCTGGACCGGCTTCGATTACCTGGGCGAGCCCACGCCCTTCACGCAGGAGGCCCGCAGTTCGTACTTCGGCATCGTGGACCTGTGCGGCATGCCGAAGGACCGCTATTTCCTGTACCGCAGCCATTGGCGGCCGCACGCCGTGACCGTCCACATCCTGCCGCACTGGAATTGGCCCGACCGCGTCGGCAAGACCGTGCCCGTGTACGTTTACACGAACGGCGATTCGGCGGAACTGTTCCTCAACGGCCAGACGCTCGGACGCAAGACCAAGCAGAGCATTCAGGTGGAACGCGACGACCTGGCCCAGGGCAAGCCCGCTGCCGCCTCGACCGAGGAAACCGACCGCAACAACCTGGCTGCCGGCGGCAACGACGGCGACCGCCGGACCCGCTGGTGTGCCTCCGGCGGTTCCGTGCCACAGACGTGGCAGGTGGACCTCGGCGGCGTTCAACCGGTGCGCGGCTTGGCCATCCTGTTTGAGAAGCAGGCCTCCGGATACGAATTCGTCGTCGAGGCCTCGGGCAACGGCAAGGCGTGGCGTCCGCTCGTCGCGCACGACGCCGGGACGACGGCCGGCCGAGGGTGGACGGCGCGTGTCGACGGCCAAGCCCGCCACCTCCGCGTCCGCTTCACCGGCCTCGCGGAAGGGTGGGCGTCGTTCCATGAGTTCGAGGTCTTCAGTGAACCCGTCGGTGGCGGCCAGAACCTGCCCGCGTATTACCAGGTTATCGACCGGTACCGCCTCCGGTGGGAAGACGTGCCCTACCAGCCCGGCGAACTGAAGGCTGTGGCCTACAAGGGCGGCGAGCACCTCGGAGAAGCCACCGTGCGGACCGCCGGCGACCCGGCGGCCATCCGCCTGACGCCCGAGCGCCCCGAGGCGACGGCCGACGGCCAGGACCTCGTCTACGTTCTTGTCGAGGTGGTCGACGCCAAGGGAACCCTGTGCCCGCGCGACAACCCCATGGTCCGCTTCACCGTAAACGGGCCGGCCACAATTGCCGGCATTGGCAACGGCAATCCGCTGGGCCTGGACCCGTTCGGCGATGCCCAGCATCCCCTCTTCTTCGGCAAGGCGATGCTCATTTTGCGAACCGAGCCGGGCAAGAAGGGCACCGTCACGATCACGGCCGAGGCCGACGGCGTGGCGGCCGGCCGGGCCACCGTCCGATGCCGCTAAGCGGCCCACCGTGACCGGCGGCCGTCTGATGGGTTGAACGAAGAGGGGGTTTCACCATAATCAGGGTGGCGGGCCGGGTGGTCTCGGCTCGAAAGGAAGGGAGAGGCGTATGACGATCCGGCCCACGCGCATGGCGCGGCTGGCGACGTTGACGGTTCTAGCGGTTCTGCTCGGAGTCGGCTCGGCAGCGGCGGCGCCGCCGTCGCCCGAGTCGCAGGCCGGGGCCATCCTTGACGCCACGGACGTCCGCGGCGGGTTCATCGTGCACCTGGGCGCCGGCGATGGTCGACTGACGGCCGCCCTGCGGGCCGGCGACGCCACGGTCGTCCAGGGTCTGGAGGCCGATGCCGACAAGGTCGAGCAGGCCCGCGCGTTTCTGCTTGAGAAGGGCTTCTCGGGCCCCGTGTCGGTGGACCATTGGACGGCGGCCGCCTTGCCGTACGCCGACGACCTCGTGAACCTGCTGGTGGCCGAGGACCTTGGTAAGGTGCCAATGGACGAGGTGTTGCGCGTCCTCGCCCCCGGCGGGGTGGCGCAGGTGGCGGGCAAGAAGACCGTCAAGCCCTGGCCGGACGAGATCGACGACTGGACGCACTTCCTGCACGACGCATCGAACAACGCGGTGGCGAAAGACCGGCGGGTCGGGCCGCCCAAACGGCTGCGGTGGTGGTCCGAGCCGCGGTGGTGCCGCAGCCACGAATACATTTCCTCCTTCGCGGCGATGGTCTCGGGCGGTGGTCGAATCTTCTACGTCTTCGACGAAGGCCTGACGGGCGTTACGGACCCTCGGCTGCCTGAGCGGTGGACGCTTGTGGCCCGCGACGCCTTCAACGGGGTGCTCTTGTGGAAACGGCCGCTGCCCGACTGGCGTGCGACCGTCAAGTGGGGTGGCTCGCTTCGCGGCCGGCCCCCCGCGGTGCCTCGCCGCCTCGTTGCCGACGGGAAACATCTTTACATGACTCTTAGCCGTTTGGGGCCTGTCGAGGTCATCGACCCGGCTACGGGCAAGACGCTTCGTGCGCTCGACGGCACGGCGAACGCCGAGGAACTTGCCCTGATCGGCGGCACGCTGTTCGTCTACCTGGCTGGTTCTGGGCAGAAGGGCAACCAGCCGGCCGAGACGATCGTGGCCGTTGATGCCGACACCGGCAAGACCCTTTGGCAGGCCGACGCCGGCCGGTACACGGGCCAGTCGCTCGCTGCGGCGGGCCGCCGCGCCATCTTCCACAATGGCAAGGAGACGGTCTGCGTCGCCCTGGCCGACGGCAAGGAACACTGGCGGGCCGAGTCCAAGGCGGGACGAAACAAGACGTTCATCCTCCTCGACGACGCCGTGGTGGAATGCGACGGCGGGACAATCGTTGTCCGCGATGCCGACACGGGCAAGCAACGCTGGCTCGCCAAGACCGGCGGCGGGGCCATGCGCGGGCAGGACCTCTTCGTTGCCGGCGGCCGTGTCTGGCATGCCGCAGGGGGCGACGTCGTCGGCTACGACCTCGCGACAGGCAAGCCTACCAAGACGATCGACCCGTCCAGCGTTCAGACCCCGGGCCACCACCTGCGGTGCTACCGGGCCAAGGCGACCGAGCGGTACCTCATTACGCAGTGGCGGGGCGTGGAGTTCATCAGCCTTGAGGGCCAGCCGCATGCACAGGCCGACTGGACCCGTGGGGCGTGCACGTACGGCGTGATGCCGGGCAACGGGCTCCTGTACGTGCCGCCGCACCCGTGTTTCTGTTACCCGGGCGCGAAGTTGACGGGGTTCAACGCGCTGGCGGCGGCGGGCGAGGAAGGCCGGGACGCCGTGGCCGGGCCGCGGCTCGTCAAAGGCCCTGCGTACGGCCACGTCGAAAAGCAAGAATCGGAGATCTCAGATTCGACAGCCCCGATTTCAGAGGCTTGGCCCACTTACCGCCACGACGCCCGCCGAACCGGGGCGGCCGCACGCGATGTCCCGCCGAAGGTCGAGACGCAATGGCAGGTGGCCCTTGGCGGGAACCTGACGCCGCCGGTCCTCGCCGACGGCCGCGTGCTGGTGGCCGACAAGGACACCCACACGCTTTACGCCGTCGGGGCGAAGAACGGCAAGTCGCTATGGCACGTCACGGCGGGTGGCCGCATCGACTCGCCGCCCACGCTTGTCGGCGGTTTGGCCATCTTCGGCTGTGTCGACGGTCACGTCTACGCCCTGCGGGCCGACGACGGTGTGCTGGCGTGGCGGTTCCGTGCCGCGCCCACCGACCGCCGAATCCTGTCGGACAGCCGTGTGGAGTCTGTCTGGCCCGTGCATGGCAGCGTGCTGGTGGAGAACGGGCTGGTTTACTGTACGGCCGGCCGGTCAACGTTCCTCGACGGCGGCATCTATCTGTTTGCGCTCGATCCGGCCACCGGCGAGGTCCGGCACGAGGCCCGGGTCGATACGTGGTCGCCGATCCGCGACGACGCCACGGGCAAGCCGGTCGTGCCGGCGTATTACATGGAAGGGGCTCGGTCGGACATCCTTGTGGCCCAGGGCGAGTCCATTTACCTTGGCCAGTACAAGTTCGACCGGCGGCTCGTCCGTCAGGACGTGCCGTACCTCCTGCCCGGCGCCGATGAGGCACCCGATGTCATCCGCGTCAAGGGCAAGCCGTACACGGCGCCGGATGAAAACCCGAAGGCGGATTACGAGAAGCATCAGCGCGACTGGCTCGAACGGACCCAGAAAGGGTTCGTGGCGGGTCTGCAGCAGGAGTTCGGCGGGTGGACGATCGGCTATCGGCAGATGGGGCTCCACCTGCTGGCCCCGTTCGGGTTCCTGGACGACTCGTGGTTCAACCGCACGTACTGGATGTACGCCGAGACGTGGCCGGGCTACTACCTGACCCAACGGGCCGCCAAGACGGGCCAGTTGCTCTCGGTCGGACCGGAAACGACGTATGCCGTGCAGGCGTACCCGTCGCGGAACCTCCAGAGCCCCCTGTTCACCCCGGGCGACAAGGGGTACCTGCTGTTCGCCGACCACAACGCCAGCGAACCGGTCCTGGATCCCCGGACGGTGGGAACGACCAAAGGCTGGGGCTTCACCCGCACCGTGCCTCCCATTTGGTACGAGTGGACGCCGGTGCGGATCCGGGCGATGGTCCTGGCGGGCGAGCACCTGTTCGTGGCCGGGCCGCCCGACGTGGTGCCGCAGGACGACCCGATGGCGGCGTTCGAGGGGCGGTGCGGCGGCGTGCTGCGAACCGTGTCGGCCGAGAAGGGCGAAACGCTGGCCGAGGCAAAACTCGACGCCCCGCCCGTCTTCGACGGCCTCATCGCTGTCGGCGGCCGGCTGTACATGGCCACCACGGACGGGCGGCTCGTGTGCTTCGCGGCGACGAAACGGGAGTGACGTTCACGGAATGGCGCGTTGAACCGCCGACCGCAGGTCGGCGAGGATCGGGGTGAGCCGGCCGTCATGCCAACGACCGTCGACGTGCCGTCGACGGCTCAATCCGGGGCGTCGGACGGCGGCACGAGGTACCGCGGGTTCTCGACCAGGCCGACGGGCCGGCAGTTCGCCCCGGGCGTGTTGCCGTCGCCGAGGTCCGCACGGGCCTTGTCGAGATGGGCCCGAAGGCGCGCGACGACGTCGGGATGCTGCTTGGCCACGTTCGTCGTTTCGCCGATGTCGGCGTCGAGGTCGTAGAGGCGGCCGTCGGCGAAGAGTTTCCATTGGCCGGACCGCACCGCGCGCAGGCGGTTCGTCTGGTAATACAAGAACGCGTCCCAGGGCGACGCCGCCCCCGGCTGGCCGAAGAGCAGCGGCCGGATGTCGTGCCCGTCGATGATGCGGTCCGCCGGCGGCTTCGTGCCCGCCAGCGCGGCGAGCGTCGGCAGGACGTCCATGGTGGTGGCGACGGCGTCGCAGACGGTGCCGGCGGGCACGCGGCCGGGCCACCAGGCGGTCGTCGGCTCGCGCATGCCGCCTTCCCACGGGGTGCCCTTGCCGCCGCGGAGCGGCTTGTTGATGCAGCCGCGCGCCCCGCCGTTATCAGAGGTGAAGAGGACGAGGGTGTTTTCGGCAAGGTCCAGGTCGCGGAGCGTCTGAAGGATCTGCCCGACGCTGGAGTCGACTTCCTCAATCTGGGCCCCGGTTACCTTGTCGGGGTTCTTCGCCTTTTCGAGGAACGCCTGGCGGGCGGCGCGCGGATGGTGAACAAAGGCGTGCGGCAGGTAGCAGAAGAAGGGGCGCTGGCGATTCTCGCGAATGAAGCGGACGGCCTCGTCGGTAAACCGCTTGCAGAGTTGCGCCTGGTCGTCCATGGTCTCCACGACGTCTACCACCTTCTCGCCGCGCAGCACCGGCAGGGGGCAGACGCCGTTCTTCCACCGCTTGGCCCGGGGATTTTCAGGCCACATGTCGTTCGAGTAGGGGATGCCGACGTACGTGTCGAACCCGTGCCGGGTGGGCAGGAACTGGGGCTGGTCGCCCAGGTGCCACTTGCCGAAGCATCCGGTGGCGTAGCCGGCCCGCTTGAGCACTTCCGCCACGGTCACCTCGTTCGAGTTCAGGCCGTGCGCGTCTTTCGGTAAGAGCACGACGCCCCAGGATCCGCGGTCCAACCCCACGCGTTTTGGGTAGCACCCCGTCATCAGCGCGGCCCGCGACGGCGTGCACACCGGGGCGGCCACGTAAAAGGAGGTGAGTGTCATCCCCTCTTTGGCCATGCGCGAGAGGTGCGGCGTGTGGTTCAGCGTGGAGCCGAACGGCTCAATGTCGCCGTAGCCCATGTCGTCGATGAAGATGACAACGAAATTGGGGGGGCGGTCGGACGCACCGGCCGCGCGGGCGCGGCGGGGCAGGGCGACCGCCGCCGCAGCCAGGCCCAGTGACTTCAGGGCGTCGCGTCGATTCATCATGGCAGCGCGTGTGCGCGGCGGGTGCACAGACCCGCCGCGCACAACCTCCTTCTGAGGCACTACTTCGTCGAGAACTTGTGAATCATCACGTGCTTGTACGTTTCGCCGGGCTTCAGCGTCACGGATGGGAAGTCGGGTTTGTTCGGCGAATCGGGGTAGTGCTGCGTTTCCAGGCAGAAACCGAAGTGCTTCTGGTATGCGACACCGCCCTTGCCCGTGATGCTGCCGTCCAGGAAGTTGCCGGAGTAAAACTGGACACCGGGTTGGTCGGTGTGGATTTCCATGACGCGGCCGGTCGTAGGCTCGACGACGCGTGCCGCAAGATGGAGCGGCGTGTCCTGGTCCTTCAGGACGAAGTTGTGGTCGTACCCTCCCTCGACCTGGGCAATTTCCTTGCCGATGGCCTTGGCCTGGGTGAAGTCCATGGGGGTACCGGCCACGGCCTTGAGTTCGCCGGTGGGGATGAGGCCGGCGTCGACGGGCGTGTACTTGTCGGCATTCAGCATCAACTCGTGGCCGAGGACGTCGCCGTTTTTCGGCCCGCGCAGGTTCCAGTACGTGTGATGGGCCATGTTGATGACGGTGGCCTTGTCGCAGGTGGCGGAGAACTCGGCCTTGAACGTGTTGTCGGCGGTCAGCGTATAAAGGGCCGTAACCTGGAGGTTGCCGGGGTAGCCCTCTTCGCCGTCGGGGCTGGTACGCGTGAACTTGATGCCGATGCCGTTGTCCACATCAACCATCTCGGCGTTCCAGAGCACCTTGTCGAATCCCTTGACGCCGCCGTGCAGATGGTTGTCGCCGTCGTTGGTGGCCAGGGTGTACGCCTGGCCGTCGAGTTCGAACGTACCCTTGGCAATGCGGTTGGCGTAACGGCCGACGGTGGCGCCGAAGTAAGACGTATTGCCGAGCCAACCCTCGAGCGTGTCGTAGCCGAGGGTGACGTCGGCCAGGTTGCCGTCCTTGTCGGGCACCTCAACGCTGACGGTAATGGCGCCGTAATCGGTCAGTTTGACGCACATGCCGTTCGAGTTGGTCAGGGTGTAGAGGTGGGCGTCTTTACCGTCGGGCATCTTGCCGTACACGGTTTCCTCGCAACTCATTTCATAATCTCCTTCCGGGACTTCGGGGGAGGGAGCAGGTCCCTCGCTGCACGAGGCAAGGGCGAAGCAGCACGCACCCAGACCCACCACGAACCAGCCCATCTTGATCGATGCCATCGTTTGCCTCCTCACAGGCGTGCAGGGCGCCTCGCTGCCATGCTGAGCGGAGCGAAGCATCTCGCCCCGGAAACACCCAAAGGCAACGGCCACGGCGAGATGATTCGGGACGCCCAGGCGACCCTCAGCACGACAGCCTTTCCGGCGCTTAGTTCACATCCAGAACAAAGATGGTAACGCTGTACGGCGGAACTGCAAGCGTCTTTGCCGCACCGCGGACCGTCCTCTGCTCAATGGTTACCTTGGGCGGCTCGGCCGGATCGTTGTAGCCCATGGGGTCCGACCCCGTGATGCCCCACCGCGTGCCGTTGCCCGTGAGCGACGCGCCCGCGACCGAGAGCGGGATCTCGGCCGCCTGCCGCGTGGCGTTCACCACGCCCACGGTCAGGGCCTTGCGGTCCCGGGTCCAGGCGGCGGCGGCATCGATGAGGCCGTCCGTCTCCATCGCCACAGGCACCTCGCCGAAGTGGCGCCGGTACATCGCGAGGACGAGGCCGGTCGTCTCGAAGGCGGCGGCGGTCCGGCTGGTCTTGATTGCCCCGATCACGTTCACCGTCTGGGCGTAGTTGGCCATGTAAAAGAGGTCACTGTTGCGGAACATCTCGTGCAGGCCCGCCGCGACGCCGAGGCCGTCTTTCAGGAAGTACCGCGTGCCCAGTTCGCCGAAGACGTGCGGCCCGTACCAGTAGTTCCACTCGTCCAGGGCGATGTCGATGTCCTTGCCCGTGAGCGACTCCAGTTCGCGGCGGTACCGGCGGTGGACCTCGGCCTTGTTGCGGACGGCCTCGGGCATCTGCCGGACGTGGGCCAGCAGGCCGGGCCGCTCGTGCCGGTAGAAGTGCTCGCTGATGAGGTCCATGTGGTTGGCGCAGTGGCGGAGCATGGTTTCGCTCCACTTGCCGGCGGCGCCGACGCCCACGAGCCGGACCGACGGATCCTCTTGACGAAAGGCCTCGGCGAACACGTTGTGCTTCTTGACGTAGTCTTCGAGCGGCATGTGGCCGAGTTGCCACCCGCCGTACATCTCGTTGCCGATGCCCCAGAACGCGACTTTCCAGGGCTTGGGGTGCCCGTTTCTCGCACGCCATTTGCCCATGGCCGAAGTGGCCGGACCGTTTACGTACTGGAGTTCCTCGACGGCGCTCCGAACGTCGCCGAGTCCCGAGTTGACGGCGATGTACGGGTCGGTGCCCAAAGTCTCGCAGAACCGCATGAATTCGTGGATGCCGAAGTCGTTGTGCTCGACGCCTGTCCAGGCGGGGTTCTTTCGCGGCGGCCGGCGGTCGCGCGGGCCCACCCCGTCTTTCCAATCGTACCCGCTCACGAAGTTGCCGCCCGGCCACCGGTACACCGGCGAGTCGAGCTCCTTGAGCAGCGCGAGCGTGTCGGCCCGCATGCCCTCCACGTTGTCGGCCGGCATGAGACTGACCGTCCCGACCAGGCACGGCGACTTGTCCGTGACCCAGACCTCCAGCACGCCCTCGTTCGTCGTGGCGCCCGCGGTGAAGGTAAACGTGGCCTTCTGGTAGGCGCCGGAGTCGTTGGTCACGGTGGTGCTCGCGTGCTGGTCGCCCCAGCGGAGGCCGATCTCAAGGCTGGCCTCCTTGCCGACCGGCCTGGTCCAGACGTAGCCGACGTACTTCTTGCCCTTCACGAGGCCGAGGTTGTGTTGGGCGATGCCGCCGCCGACGGCAATCCGCGGCGTGTGCTCACCGACGAACGAGTCCGCCTTCACCATGGTGACCGAGCCGGGGTCCCCGAGGGTTTTCCATGGTGACGCTTTCAGGACCGGGAGCGGCGCTTCTTTGGTGGGCCGCTTGCCGCCACCGTAGGGATCGTACGTGGGCGTAATGGGATAGTAGAACTTGCGGTCTTCGAGCATTTCGGCCCAGATACCACCGTAAATGCATCGGCCCAGATGCTCGATGAACTGGCCGTACACGTACTTCGAGATCGGCTCGGCCGTTTTGGCGGCATCAACGCGGATCGTGGGCTCGGGGATGGTGTGCTGGCGGAGCATCTCCAGCTGCAGGTCGTCGTACCACGCCTTGCCGGTTGCGAGGCCCCATCCGCCGAAGAGGCAATTGACTTGCAGGGCGTCCTGGTCCTCGGTATCGAACTCGACCTGGACCTTCGTCCAGTCGTTCGTTCCGGTCAGGGCCTTGGTGGCCACGGGTTGCATGGCGTGGAGGTTCAGAAGTGCCCCCCGTCCGCCCTTGGTCGGCTGGACGTTCTCAGTCTTGATCCAGCCCGAGAGGCGGTACCGTGCGAACGGCTCGACGGGGACGTTGGCGGCCCAGCCGATGTCGGCTCCGTCGGCCGACTCGATTCTGACGGAGCGGCCTCCGGTGCGGCCGGTGTCGGCGAAGGTCTGCGTGCCCTTGCCGTTCCACCTTTCCTGCCGCCAGCCCTGGGGCATGCCCTGGGCCTTGCCTTTACCCGCCAGCTCAAACGAGGGGTTAGGCATGAGGTTCTTGGCAGGCTTGGCGGCGTGGGCGGCGGCGTGTGGCCCGCTCTCCCGGGCCTCGGTGCAGGCGACAGGGCCGGTGGCCAGCATCAGGCCGACGGCCGCCCCAAAGAGCAGGTGATAGCGGGTCATGTCACGTTCTCCTTTGTGTCGTAACGTGTCCGGACGTCGATGCGAGCAAGGGTGGGCCGATCAGTCGGCCCTCTTGAGTGTGCGGCAGCCGAACAGGCCGCCCGCCGTCTTGCCGGGATGGGCCTGCAACTTCACGGTCACCTTCTCTTTGCCGCGGGTCAGGTCGTCCGCGATGTGGTAGGCCACGTCGAAGAACTCGCCGGGCCTCTCGCGGTTCAGGGTCTGGGTCGCGACCTTCTTCCCGTCGACCAGGATATCGAACGCACGGCCGCCGGCGTCGTCGCCCCACCAGGTGCAGAGCAGGTCCACGGGCAAGGCGGGATCCACCTTCATGCGGAACTCGAAGTACCCTCCGCCGGTGGCGTGCCGCCACTTGCGTCCGCTGAACGAGCCGGTCGACGTGCGCTCGCCCGTCAGGTGATGGTCGCGTTCGGGCTGCATCTCGCCGATGCGGAGCACGTCGAGGGTGCGGGCCTCCAGTTCCGCGAGCCGTTTGCGCTCGGCTGCCAGGGCTGCCTTCCGCCCCGCCCACGCCTCCGGCGTGAAGAGATCCCAGTACACCGCATGCCGGCGGTCGTGGAAGCCGTAGAAGGGGCTGAGGGCCACATCGTTCGGCCGGCCGACGCCGACCGTCTTGAAGGCGAGGGGGCGGCCCTCGACCGGTTCGACCCACTCGCCGACGGGCCGGCCGTCGGTCACGAGGACGGGCACGGGTGGCCCCGCGGCGTCGGCGGCGGCGCCGGAGGCGTCCGGGTGGATGGGGCCGAGGTCGCCCGCCAGCAGGACGGGGCCGTAGAGGATGGCCACCCGGTTCGCATCGTCCGGCATCGCCTCGGTCCTGAGGGCCATGGGGATGCGGACGTCGATGAGGTCCATCGGGCTGCCAAGGTTCGAGCCGGTGGCGGGTTGGTTGCCCCACGTGCGTTTGACCACCGCCCAGGCGCCGGGCTCGGCGTCCACCTTGACGGCCTTGCCGTTGACCTTGATTTCGAGCGGTCCCTCGGCCCAGCCGGGGCAGCGGATGCGGACGGCCATCTCGACCGGCTTCTTGCAGATGATGGCCAGGCGGACCGTGTCCTCCCGGGGGAACCGGGTCTGCTGCCTGACCGCCAGGTCCTTCTCGGGCCAGGAAAGTTCGGAGGGAACGAAGAGGTTGACGAACAGCCCCTCGTCATCGTGCCAGTAGATGGAGTCGCCGTACTTGGCGTGGTTCTCCATGCCGGTGCCGTGGCAGCAGGTCCAACTGGTAAAGGGTGTTTGGAACCGCTTGAACTCACCGGTGCCGAGGGGCAGAAAGTACGTCATCATGCCCTCGGGGTTCTGCGAGGCGAGGATGTGGTTGTACAGGCCTCGCTCGTAGAAGTCCGCAAACTCGACCCCCGCGTGCCAGGCAAACAAGTGCCGCGTGAGCTTGAGCATGTTGTACGTGTTGCACGATTCGGTGGTCTTGGGGCCGAGGCGGTCGGCCAGTTCGTCGGGTGGCCCGAAGTGCTCGTGGTTGCTGTTGCCGCCCGTCACGTAGGAATGGTGGTACACAACGCGCTGCCAGAAAAACTCGGCGATGGTGCGGTCGCGGGCGTCGCCGGTCACCTCGTACCGGCGGGCGCAGCCGATGACTTTCGGGAACTGCGTGTTGGCGTGTTTGCCGGGCAGGCAGTCCTCGCCGCGGGCCGGCGGGCCCAGGATTGCCTCGTGGTGGAACCGCCGCGAGAGGGCCAGGTACCGCTGGTCGCCGGTCACGGCGTAGAGTTCGGCCAGGACCTCGTTCATGCCACCGTGCTCGCAGGCGAGCATCGTTTGCCACTGCTGGTCCGTCAGGTCCTTCGTCGTGTTGCATGCCCAGTCCGCCAGGCGCGTGGCCACGGCCAGGGCCTTCTCGCTGGCGCAGTAGCGGTAGGCGTCCAGGAGCCCCGCGACCTGCTTGTGGAGCGTGTACCAGGGCACCCAGATGCCGTTCAGGTCGAAGCCCTTCGAGCGGATGTCGCCCGCCGCCACCTCCTTGAAGCACTTCCGCCCGCCTGGAAAGGCCGCCAGGTACCCGTCGCCCTGGGCCTTCTGGCAGGCGGCGAGTTCGTCCACGATGTACACGACCTTCTTACGGAGATCTGCGTTGCCCGTGGAGGCGGCCATCATGGCGCAGGCCGACAGGTAGTGGCCGAGCGAGTGGCCGGCCACCGTGTTCCGTTCCCAGCCCTTGTACGCCTCGGCCTTCGGCTCAAGGCCCGCCTCTTTGCGGAACCAGGCGAGCAGGCGGTCGGGTTCGACCGAGAGCAGGTACGCCCGGTCGCGCTCCCGGGCCGTGTGGAACGGCCCCTCGGCGAGGCGCACCTGTTCCAGCGGAAACGGCCGGGCGGCCAACTCGACCGCCGGCTTCACTTTGTGCGGCATCCGGCTGTCGAGCCAGTCGGCCCGGGCCGAGAGAGCGCTGACCGCCAGCGCGATGACGACGGTTGCGAGCGAGAGGGTGATAGCGTTTCGCATAGGTCACTCCCTGGTGGCGGGCGGTAACGCTCCGTCGGCCATCGTTCGGTCGCGGAACCGCTCGAACCGGTGGAACGTCAGGTAGTTGGCGGCGAATCTCCGGCACCGTCGCGGCAACCGCGGATTATAGGGGGGACGGCAGGGTTGCAAAAGGCCTTTCCATCCGGTCCCGGTCGGCTCTTCGATCTGCCAAGGGGTTGACGGCCAGCCGCCTCGCTGCACAATGGTGCCGACCAGCGCGAAGGAGCCACGCCGTGACAACGACCGCCGGCCGCCGAATCGTCCGTGGCCTCGCCCCGGTAGTCTTCGCCTTTGCCGCATGCGCGGCCTGTTGCCCGGCGGCGGAAGCGGCCAAGCCCACCGGTGACGCCGCGTGCCCCATCGAGGACCTCTTCAAGGCCGTCCGTATTCCGAACATCACCGTCGCGACCGATGGCTCCGTCCTGGCCTTTGCCAAGAGCGGCCGGCTGCTGCGCCGCAGCACCGACGGCGGCAAGACGTGGAGTCCTGCCCGTGAGGTCGGGCCCGATGCGGGTGGCAGTGCCATCGTCGATACCACCTCCGGCGACGTCATGGTCATCCGCTCGCGCAAGGGGTACCTGTATCGCAGCCGCGACCACGGCGAAACCTGGACGCGCGAGACGATTGCCGTCAAGCCCAACGTCCTCGGCCACGGCGCGGTGGACGGCGTGCCCGTTCAGACGGCTTGCTCGGAGTCGGGCCTGACGCTCCAGCACGGCAAGCACAAGGGCCGCCTCGTGATGCCCGCCCGCATCCAACCGCCCAAGGGCAACAACGACCAGGAGTGGTGGCCGTGCAATTACAACACCGCCATTACCAGCGACGACGGCGGCAAGACCTGGCAGACGAGCATGCCGGTGCAGAGCGGCACGGGCGAGGGCACGCTGGCCGAGGTCTCGACCGGGTCCATCTATTACAACTCGCGGTCGCACATGTCCGTCGACCACCGCCGGCGCATTGCCTGGAGCCACGACGGCGGCCACATGTTCGTTGACTGGCGCGTGTGCGACGTCCTGCACGAGGTGGGCCAGCCGTTCTATTTCAAGTACGGCACCAAGCCGAGTTACGGGTGCAACGCAGGGCTCGTCCGCGTGCCGCCGGCGGTCACGGGCGGCAAGGACGTGCTCCTCTTCAGCACGCCGGACAGCCCGGGCGGCGGCCGTGTGCGGATGACGGTGTGGGCGAGTTTCGACCGCGGCGCCACGTGGCCCCTGAAACGCCTCGTCTGGGAGGGGCCGAGCGCCTACTCGTCGCTCGCTGCCGGACCCGACGGCGCCGTGTACCTGCTCTTCGAGCGGGGCGAGAAGAAACTCTACGAGACGGTCGCGGTGGCCCGGTTCACGCTCGACTGGCTGGCCGAAGGCAAGGACTGGCGGGCGATGCTGAAGGGCTGATATCCGATAGCGCGGCAGGGCAGGAGACCCGCCGCGCGTTGCCGATTCCGTTGAGCCGTCGACGGCACGTCGACGGTCGGTGTTGCCATTCGGAAGGGCGGTTGGGAATCGCGTCGACCGGCGGTCGACGGATCAACAGGAAGGATCGCAAACGCCTCATGCGTATAGCCCGAGCAGCCGTGTTAGTGATGGGGTTCCTGGCGCTCTGCCCATGCGCGAGCGCCGGCGAGCCGGCGCCCACGTTCAAGGGCGCCCAGTGGATCTGGCACTGGCCGGACCCGGCGGCCGAGTCGCCCGTGCCCGGCGAGGGCCGATGCTGGTTCCGGCGCGAGGTTGTCCTGCCGCCGGACGCCAAGGTCGAGGCCGCCGAGGCCGCCATCGCCTGCGACAACCTGTACGCCCTGTACGTCCGGGGCACGTTCGTTGGGCAGAGCGAGCCGAATCCGAACTTCTGGAACCGGCCGAAGCGGTTCGATGTAACGGGTCTGCTCGGCCCCGGCCGCAACGTCATCGCCGTGGAGGCGGCCAACACGGCCCCCGGCCCCGCCGGCCTCCTCGCGAAAGTCACCGTCCGCCTCGCCGGCGGCCGCCGCGTCGTCGCCGTGACCGACGGCGAGTGGGCCCACAGCGAGAAGGCCGATAAGGGCTGGCAGACGCCGGGCTTCAGCGACAAGGATTGGCGCAAGGTCTTCGTCGTGGGCGACTACGGCATGGGCCCGTGGGGGAACTTCGACGCCAATCTCGCCGCCGCATCGCTCGAGAAACCCAGCAAAAAGGCTGCCGGCGTCCTGACGTGGTCGCACGGCGGCGGCGGGCCGATGACCATCCCGAAGGTGACAGAAGTCGCGCCGCCCGACGACTACCCCTGGCCGACGGGCATCATCTTCCTCGGCGACGACTGCAGCCTGTATCGTCCACGCGGCAAGACCGGCACGAGCCACGACAGCCTGGGCGTCACGATGTTCACGGTTCGCAAATCGCGGTCGTTCCCGGAACACGACCTGCCGGCGCCCATCAAGATGGGCCGCACGCTCTATGCCCTGGCGCCCGCGCGGCCGGGCACGAAGCCGACGCGTCTGCTCGACGCGGGGAAGGGGGCCATCGGCTCGCCGTCCGTCTCGTTCGACGGGACGTCGATTCTCGTCTCGATGGCGAAGGACGACGAGCCGTTCTTCCACATCTACCGCCTGCCCGCCGAGGGCGGCCGGGCCGAGCGGCTCACCGACGGCCCGTTCCACGACATCGACCCGGCCGAACTGCCCGACGGCCGCATCGTGTTTACCTCCACGCGCATCGGCACGTTCGAGGAATACCACAGCCCGCCGGCCCGGGCGCTGTTCGTCATGAACGCCGACGGGTCGGACATTCATCCGATTACGCACACGATCATCTTCGACAACGAGCCGGAGGTTCTCGCGGACGGCCGCATCATCTTCATCCGGTCGGACAACTTCTTCGATCGCGGCAAGGTCGAGACGCTGTTGCACGCCGTCCGGCCCGACGGCACCGACGGGTACACCGAGTTTGGCTTGGACATGGGCCCGGAATACGGCGGCCGTCTGCGGGCGTTTTACTGCGGCAGCCCGGCCCCCATGCCGAATAACGGGCTGGCGTTCGTGTCGCGGAACGGCATCACCGTGGGCGAACTCGGTACCCCGCGCGGACTCTGGAAGGAGTTCCGGATGGCGGCCGGCGACGTCGCCGCGCTGCCCGACGGCCGGCTCATCGCGACGCTCGCGCGGGTCGTCTCGCGCGAGACGGGCCAGGGCAACAAGAAAAAGACCGCCCGCGACCTGAGTTACGAGAAGATCGCCGTCCTGGACCCGCACAGCGAGCGGGCCGAGGCCGTTATTCTGCACGACTCCGACGGGCGCCCGCTCCACTCGCCGGTGTACTTGGGCCCGCGCCGGCGGCCGAAGGTGCTGCCGCCCACCGTCGACCGGGCCGAGGCGGCGGAGCCGCACCCGACGGGGTTTCTCTACTGCCAGAACGCGCGCTTCACGCGGCACACGACGGCCGGGTGGCCGCACGTCCGGGCCATCCGCGTGCTCGCCGGCAAGGGGCTGACGACCCGCTCCTCGCACGCCTACATCGTGCACGCCGGTAACGACGTAACGGAACTCGGCACCGTGCCGCTCGCGCCGGACGGGTCGTTTTACGTGGAGGTGCCGGCCGATACGGCCATCGCGTTTCAGGCGGTGGATGCCGAGGGCCGGGCCGAACTGAACGAGATGTCGTGGGTGTACGTCCGGCCGGGCGAACGCCGCGGGTGTGTGGGGTGCCACGCCCCCCGCCATGCCACGCCGGCCGTCGTGCCGCAGGACATGCAGGCGGCCTCCGTGCCGCCGGTGCGGTTACTCGGCCGGGGCAGGCCCCATCGGTTCCGCGGCAACAACCCCGCCGTGACCGGCCTCATGGAACTCCAGTTCGACCGGTACCGCGAGGTGGCCGGCCTGAATCGGCACGGGGCGGCGGGCGACCCGCTTGCCACCGGGCCGCGGGAGGTGGCGGCCCTGGTGGACTGGCTCACGAGCGATGACGAGGGCCTCCGCGTGAGCGCCGCCCAGCGGCTCTCGATCTTCCGGCGCCGCGCCGCGGCGCCGGCGCTCGCGGCGTGCTTCTCGGACCCAAGCCGCGAGGTCCGCCTCGCGGCTGCGGCGGCTCTCGGGGCCTGCGGGGGGCGGGAGTCCGTCGCGCCGCTGCTCGACGCGCTCGGCGACGCCTCGCCGCTCGTGGCCCAGGCGGCGGCCGTGGCGCTCGAGAACCTGACGGGCCACGCCGGGCCGTTCAACGCCTTCGCGGACGGTCCGGCCCGGGCACAACAGGCGAAAGCGTGGCGCGACGCATTCGCGCCCCCCGATTGGGACGCCGTCGAGGCGGACCTCGTCCAGCGCTTCGCGTCGGAGGACCGCGACGTCGTCCGCCGCGCGGCCGTCGCGCTCGGGCACGTGGGCGGCGAGGCCGCGCGGACGGCCCTGCGCGGCTACGTCGGCCGCGAGCGGAAGAACAACCCGTATCCCGAGTGGAAGAAGAAGCATCGCGGCGACGGCACGCGTTTCAACGCCCTCTCGCCGGCGAATCCGCGGACGCTTCAGGCCGCCGTCCGGTCACTCGGGTACCTGCGCGACGCCGCTTCGGTGCCGATGCTGGCCGAAACCATCGCCGCCCACAGCGACCCGAACGCCTCGAACCTCTTCCTGCTGGAGGCGTGCATCGAGGCCCTCGGCCGCATCGGTAACCCGGAGGCCGAGGCCGCACTTATCCAGGCCATGACCGGCCTGAAGGACTACTTCTACTACGTCGGCTGGTACGGCGACCACAGCGCCCTGTACGCGTGCCATGCCTCGCCGGCCCACTATTTCGTGGCCGAGGCGCTGGACGCCATCGGGTCCGCGAAGGCCGGCCCCATCGTGCCGCACCTCATCCGCTCGGTGCCGACCGATCCCGACCGCGCCCTCATGCTGCACAACGATGACTGCGAGACGGTGGTGGGGCGCGTCATCCGCCGCAGTGGCGAGGGGGCCGCCGTCGTCGAGACGTGCCTCGCGCTCCTGGGCGACCCGCAGGCGACGCCGACGAAGCCCATCGAGGACGCGATCCGCAAGACCTACGCCGCGTGGGCCGGCAAGCCCGGGCCCGAGATCCGTGCGGCCCAGGTCCTGTCGCTCGCGTGCCGCGACCCGGCGCAGGAGCCGCGCATCCGCGCCGCCCTTGAGCGTTACCGCGCGAAGCCTCCGACCGATCTCGTGCGGGCGTTCGGCGGCAGCGGCTTGCCGCGGGCGCTGCCTGTGCGGCGCTGGGTGTGCTTCTTCCTGGCGCGGGCGCTCGGAAATCTGGGCCAGGCGGCCTCCGTGGATGCCCTCGTTGCCGTGCTCGATGTGTGCCCGCCCGAGGCCGCCTCCGGGTACCCGGACCCGACGAAGCCGGAGGTGCTGTTTCTGCATAACGACCTGACGCCGTGCTACCGGGCGGCGGCCGCGTGGGCGCTGGGCGAAATCGGCGACCGGCGGGCCGTGCCCGTGCTGCTCGAGGTGGTCGGGGACCTCGCGAACGCGACGGACACGCGGTACGCCGCGGCGGAGGCCTTGGGCCGCATCCGCGACCCGTCTACGGCCGATGCGGTGCGCGACTTGGCGGCGGATTACCCGGAGGTTTCGACGCGCAAAGCCCTGCTGCGGGCGTGCAGAAACGTGCCGTGAGCCGCAGGCTCTGCCTGCGGGTAGTGAGGCAGTCGGGGAGACTTGCCCGCCTCAGGCGGGCCCGCCGCGCTTGATGTCTTTCTTACACCGTCTCCGGCGTCGGGTGGACCCAGGGTTTGCGGTACGGCCGGGCGAGCAGGCGGTTGGCCTCGTCGTCGCCGACGACGCGGCCTTTCTTGGGGTCCCACTCGAGTGTGCGGCCAAGTTGCATGGCGAGGTTTCCGAGGATGCAACTCGCCGAGGAGATGTACCCCTGTTCGATGTCGGCCACGGGCCGGCCGCGCGAGGCAATGCAGTCCAGGAAGTTACGCATGTGCCGGCGGTTGGCGGGGGCGGCGTGGATTTCGAGCCGCGGCTCGGTCTTGTCTTCCGGGTACTGTTCGCGCTCGTCCAGGTAATCCTGGTGCAGGGCCTGGCCCTTGCCGCGCGGAATGAAGTCGTACTTCTTCACGTCTACCTTCAGGGTGCCCTTCTCGCCGTAGATGAAGGCGGCCCAGGGGTAGTCGTTGTCGACGGGGCTGCCCCATCGGCGGTGGGTCCACACGACGGGGATGTGGCCGTGGTCGAACGTGATGGTCTGGGTGTCGGCGATGTTCGCGACGGCATCGGTCCGTACGAGCAAGCCACCGGCGGAGGCGATGCGCTTCGGCCACCCCAGATCGAGCAGCCACCGGACCATGTCGTACATGTGGATGCACATGTCGCCCACGACGCCGTTGCCGTACTCCATGAACGACCGCCAACTCCGCGGATGCATCTTGGGGACGTACGGCCGCATGGGCGCGGGGCCGGTCCACCTCTCGTAATCGAGGTGGTCCGGCGGGTTGGCGGTCTCCGGCTTGCCTTTCATTCCCATGTGGTAATAGCAGCAGACTTCGGCGTGGGCGACCTTGCCGAGCAGCCCCGCCTCGATGACCTTGCGCTTGGCGTCCACAACGTGCGGCGTGCTGCGCCGCTGTGTACCCACCTGGACCACGCGCCCGTGCTTGCGGGCGGCGGCGAGCATAGCCTGCCCTTCCACGACGTCCACGCTGATGGGTTTCTCGACGTACACGTCGGCCCCGCTCTGGACGGCCGCGATCATCGCCAGGGCATGCCAGTGGTCCGGCGTGCCGACGATGACGATGTCGAGGTCTTCCTTCTCGAGCATTTCGCGGTAGTCGGCGTAGGTTTTCGGTTTTTTCTTGGTAACCTGGCGTGTGGCGACCATTTCGGCGGCCTCGGCCAGCATCTCGGAGTCCACGTCGCACAGCGAAACGACGTTGACCGGCGAGACCTGGATCAGCCGAAAGAGGTCGCATTTGCCGAACCAGCCGGTGCCGATGACGGCCACGCGTTTCGGCTTCTCCGCGGCCAGCACGGTGGGGACGTGTGCCGCAGCGGCCGACAGGGCCAAACCGGCCGAGCCGGCTTTCAGGAACGTTCGACGGTCCATGGCTCGATTCTCCGTTATGGGGATGCTCGGTCCGACGATCCCTAGAACCGATTTCATAACCGGTTACCGCGCGGCGGCCTTCCCAGGCCGCCGCGATTCCAACCGTTCACAGGCGCGTGGTGGCCTCGGAAAGCCACCACGCGGCAGGTACTTCTATCTCGTGCGGACCTCGGTGTCGTGCAGTTCCTTCGGCCACGTGAACCCCTTGGCGTAGGCGAGCATCTCGCGGGTTACCTCGGGGTGGCGCTCGGCCAGGTTCGTGGTCTCGCCGACGTCGGCCTCCAAGTCGTAGAGTTCCACTTGGCCGGCGCCGCGTTCCTTGACGAAGCCGCGATACTTCTTGCGCTCGGCCATGAGCAATTTCCATTTGCCCTTGCGCACCCCCTGGAGTTCGTTCATGCAGAAGTAGTAGAAATCCTTCCGCGCGCCCTCTTTGCTCTTGCCGAGCAGGAGGTCCGTCTGGTCCACGCCGTCGATGAAGCGGTCCGTCGGCGCCGGGTAGCCGGCGAGCGTTGCGAAGGTCGGCATGATGTCGACCGTTGCGAAGATGGCGCCACTCTCGCGGCCGGCGGGCACGTGGCCGGGCCAGCGCACGATGCACGGCACTCGTACGCCGCCCTCGTACGTCGAGCCTTTCGCGCCTCGCAGAGGTCCGGACGAGCCCCACGCCACGGCGCCCTTGTGCTTCTTCCGGAGGTTCTCCTGCATGTTGCACCAGGGCCCGTTGTCGCTTGTGAAGATGACGAGGGTGTTGTCGCGCAGACCCAAGGCGTCGAGTTTGTCCAGCAGCCGGCCACAGTGGTAATCGAGTTCCTCGACGGTGTCGCCGTACAGGCCGCCCTTGGACTTGCCCTTGAACTGCTCGGAGGCGTCGATGACCGAATGGACCATCGTGTGGGCCACGTACAGGCAGAACGGCTTGTCCTTGTTCCGTTCGAGAAAGCCGACGGCCTTGTCGGTGTAGCGCCTCGTGAGGCTGGCCATGTCGTCCGTCTTGCCGTCCACCTCGTTGTTGTGATGGAACGTGACGCGGCCGCTGTCGTTGGCGCCGAGGGTGCCCCAGTAGTAGTCGAAGCCCTGGGCGTTCGGCATCCGCGGGACGATGGCCTTGCGGTTGGAAACGTCCCACTTGCCAATGCAGCCGGTCGTGTAGCCGACCTTCCGGAGGAGTTCGGCGAACGTGACCTCGTCGGCCGGCATCGACCACCCGCCGCTGCGGACGGGGTAACGGCCCGTCAAGAGGGCCGACCGCGACGGCCCGCACACGGGTTGGGCGTAGAAACTCGTGAAGCGGGTGCCTTCCGTCGCGAGGCGGTCGAGCCGCGGTGAACGGATCGTCTCGGAGCCGAAACATCCCAGGTCGCCGTACCCCTGGTCGTCGGTGAAGACGATCAGAAAATTGGGGCGTTTGGGCTTTTGGGCGGCCGCACGCAACCGTGAGGTCATCGCCGCGCCCGCGACCGAGGCCGCGCCCGCCAGGCACAGGCTGCGTAGAAACCGCCGTCGTTTCATCATGGCGTGTTTGCTCCGAATGGTGTTCCCCAGAAACCGTAACCGTAGCGGCGCGCTCGCGTCACAGGCCGACACCAACGAGTTTACACGCGCGCCCACCCCGCGCCAAGAACCAGAAGGTTTCTCTTGAGCGTTGGACGTAGCCCTTGGACGTTGGGTGTTGGCCGCTCGCGGCGTATCCGTTGTGCCGGCGTCTTCTATCCCTTGTCCCCCGCGTTCAGGCTCCATCGAACTGAGGCCGGTGTTTCGGGGCGGATAGGCACCGCGTTGGGCATGGGGAGTCCGTTCCCGCCAGCGCATGTCGCGGGCCGCACGCAACCGCAGTGGGGGCGGAGAGGCAAGACGCCCGCGGCGTGCCGCTCAACGGCGGCGAAGCACGCCGAGCGCCCCAAGCCCCAGCAGGGTCAGCGTCGCGGGTTCGGGCACCAGGGTGGGCAGGCCCCCCGGAAAACTGCCGCCCAGGTCCGTAAACGAGCACGCGTAAAGGTTCAGGCCGGCCAGGTCGAGGGTACAACCGCTGCCGACGATGAGTTCATCGACGTAGAGGGCGCCTTGCCCCCCGCCCAGATTGGCCGTGGTGTCAACGAGTTCGAGCCAGCCGATGCCGTTTGCGCCGCCGAGCACGATGCCGCCCACGGCAAAGTTCAGGTCCATGCCGGCCGGGTCGGCGCCGTGGTCCAGGCCGGCGACCTCGAAGGTATCGATGACGCCGGGGCCGCCTTCGAAGACGAAGGTCATGTTGGCCAGCCCCGCGAGTGCGGCCGGGTCGTTGCTCTCGATGTCGACCGTGGCGCCGGTCATCCGAAACAGGGCTCCGGGGTCGGCCTGGAGTGTGGTGCGCGGACCGATGCGGAAGCGGTTCGCAACCCTGAAGGCGCTTTGGTTTCTGACAACGAGTTTGGCCGACCCGTTGAGTTGGTCGCCGACGATCAGGTCCCAGAACTTGCCGCCGCCGCCCTCGAGCACGAGTTCGCCATAGCCGGCGCCACCGGCGCCGTCCTGGCTGCCGACCTCGCAGGTTCCCCGGACGTCGAGCCAACCGCCCTCGACGGTCACCACGCCCTTGCCGCTGTCGGCCAGACCCAGGGCCAAGTCATCCTCGATGACGCATATGCCGTCGGCGATGGTCAGAAACGCCTGGCCTCGCACGCCCAGATGGCCGTCGTCCTTGACCGTGAGCACCGACGCGTGGGTTGGCGAGGGCACCGTCATGTGGGCATGGCCGATGCTGGTCGCCTCGTTGCCGATGATGAAGTCGTCGGCAACCTCGACGCGGCCGCCGAGGTGATTGAACGCTCCCTGGCCGGCATCGCCGACCACAAGGTCAAGGCCGACGGTCAGGTCGCAGGGCCCGACCGGGCTGTTCGGGACCAGGCATGAGAGGTTGTATTGCCCTTCGGCGCCGGCCATGGCGCCCAGCGTCAGGGAGCCGTCAAATTGGCTGCGGCCGCCCTGATGAAAAAAGGTGCCTTGGCCGTATTCCCCGACGGCGGCGACGCCGGGGACCTCAAGCGTGGCGGTGTTTCGCAAGGTGTAGGTTCCGACGGCTCCGCTCTCGGACCCGATGGAGAGGAGCGTCGGCTTGGCGGTTCCGCCGGAATGGTCCACCGTGCCGCGTCCTTTGCTGCCGACCGAGAGGTACCAGGCCTCCAGTGCTCCGCCCTGAAGGCGGTAGGTTCCGACGGCGGTGCTCTCCCTGCCGATGTAGAGTTGATTCTCAACGCTATGGGTGCCGCCCTCCTGGACGACCTCGCCTTTGCCGTGGTGTCCGACGAACGCGACCGGGGACGACAGCGTTGAGGCGTTGCCGCTCAGGTTGTAGGTGCCGTCGCCCCCCGGCCCGCCCACAAAGAACATGCCCCGCACGGTGTGCGTGCCGCCCGTCTGGTTAAACGTGCCTTTGCCTGCGAACCCGACGTGTGTGCTGTTGGTCGTTGTCAGGTCGCCGGTGTTGCTGAGGGTGTAGACTCCCTCGGAGTTGGTCATCCACCCGAGGACCAGGTCGGACGTCACGCCGACGGCTCCGGCGGAGTGATCGCACGTGCCGTGGCTGCCGGCGAAGACGCCCAGGTAAAAGTCGTCGGCCACGGTCACCGTGCCACCCTTGATGTCGATGGCGCCGGAGCCGCTGTTGCCGGCGGTGAGGACGTTGGCGGCGAGGGTGCCGTTCTCGATCACGTAAAGGCCGTTGGCGGCGCTGTCGCGGCCGATGAGCAGATTCGTACCGCACGTGTTGACGCCGCCCGTCTGAAGGACCGTGCCCTTGGCGGCCGCGCCGATGATCTGGGTCGGGGCGATGAGATCGCCGTCCTTCAACTCGTACAGGCCGACGCTGAAGAAGTCGGCTCCGACGACGAGGGTGCCGGCGGGCATCTGGTTCGTGCCGCCCGTCTGGAGGAATCGGCCGCGCCCCCAGTGGCCGACGCTCTCGGCGCTTGCCGTGAGCGTGCCGCCCACCAGGCTGTAGGTACCGTTGTAATCGGGTCCGTCCGCGGGCAGGCCCGAGGCCTCCTGGCCCACGATGAGTTGGCCGGCCACGTTTACGGCGGGGTCATGGCCGTCGGCCGGCGCCTGGCTGAGCATGCCCCATCGGTCGCCGCTCTTGGCCACGACCAGATCGCCGGTCACGGTCAAACTGCCTTCGCCGGTGACCGACACGAAGTTCGTCTGCGCATCCAGGTCGATGAGCAGGTTGTGGGCGGTGGCGCCGGCCTCGTTGACCGCGACCTGGGTCAGGCCGGCCTGGTTCAGGTACACGTTCTGGCCCGCGGTAGGCGTGTGCAGATTGGCCCAGTTGGTGGATGTGTACCACGACCCGGCGGGTCGGCCGAACCAGGCCAGCCCCTCGATGGCTGTCATGTACCAGACGTCTTGCGTGACACCCGGGTAGCCCGGCAGGGTAAGGGTGGCGGTGGCGGGGTCATAGGTGTACGCGTAGGTCAGGTAGTTGCTGGTGTCGCTGTCGGAGTTACTGACGGTGATTTCGCGGGCGAGGGTGTCAATTTTCCAGACGGCCAGGGAGTGAGCGTCGCCGGCGCCGTCGCGCAGCGAGAGCCCCACGGGATTGGCTTCACCGAGTTGGGCCGCCATGTACCCCACCGGGTCGAACCACCGGTAGAGCGTACCGGTTTTCGCCATAGTGGTGTGGGCTCTGCCGGAGGCCTCAAGGGCGTAATGGACTTGCCCGCCCGACTCAAAAGTATAGGTCTTCAGGGGCGTCATCGACCCGTCCGGATGTGGAAAACTTCCCGTCAGGCCAACGTTGTACGCCCAGTTGCGGTAATCCGCCGCTCCGCCGCGCCCTTGGATGAGGCTGGCGGCCGTGGCCATCCAGCAACTGCCGTCGGATGCCTGCTGCGGGTACTGCCACGCCGGGTCGGCCTCCTCGTCCCAAGCCTCGCCCGGGTCGAACTGGCCGTTCTGGTTGGCGTCTTCGTAGTAATTCGTGTGCCACGAGGTACCGCCGCACAGTTCGGCCGCCACGTGTGTCTTGTCGACGTCCACCCAGTGGGTCGGGTCAACCTCAAAGATAGCGGCCCCGGCGGGCACGGCCGCGACCAAGAGGACCAGCATGCAGAAACCGCGAGCGGCACGCCGTGTGCGAAACGCCATGTACCCCTCCTCCCCCTGCCCAGGACGGGCAGATGATGCGGCACGACAGGGGGTTCGGCGGCCTTCGTGCCCCAGCACAAGGGCTACCAAAACGAGAGGACGGCACCTCTGAATCCCCCGGCGTGCGATAATCGACTACATAATATAGCCCATTCCGAGCGTTTAGTCAAATCGGCTGCTCAATAAAGTGGGGGAACGGTTGTGTCCAGTTTGCCGTAGGGTAACGGCCGGGGGGTGGGGTGGCGATGGTCCTGGTGGCTGGAGGCTCCCGACGAATCGGACTCTGATACGTCGCGGTTCGTGCTGAAATCCAAACTCCCCAATCCGAATTCGCCTACCCCCCGAGCATCTGGTGGATGACCGTCGGCACCTGGAAGATGCAGAAGTACGCGAAGACGGCGAATGCGATCAGCAGCCCCACCAGATGATACCAGTGCGGCTTCAGGGCGGCCCAGGCCTCGGCCGACAGGAGCCGTTTCTGGGCCACGAACAGGCCGTATGCCACCGCCAGGGCCTGGAGCGGCACGAGAAGCAGGCCGTCGAAAATCGCCCCCACCTTCACCAGGGTCACGGGACTCGTGCCGAACAGCACGCAGATCGTGACGTTCGTTACCAGGAACAGGGCCAGGAACAGGAGAAACTGTTTCCGCGGTTTATAGCGTCCGAACGCTGGGACCATGTTCCGGAAACAGTCGGCCAGTAGGCGCGGCCAGCCGGCGAGTTGCCCGAGTTGCGTGCTGATCATGGCGGCTGTCCCTGCCAGGACGAAGAGGAACCCGCCCGTCTCGCCCCACCGCTCACTGAAAAGCCGCGACAGCTCGAAGGCCACCTGTGGCCCCTTGGGCAGCGACTCGGCTGGCCTCAGGATGCCCGCCCCAGCCACGAGGAACGCCGCGGTCACCAGGACGCCGATGACCAAGGCAAAAGTGGCGTCCCAGGCAACGACCTTCAGCCACGGGCGGATCTGTTCGGTTTCCTCGGCCGTCAGGGCCGAGAGGCGGGCCTCGTCGGCCGGCATGCCCCACTTGCGTTCCTCGGCCATGCCGTACCCGGCCCCGAGCACCCAGTACGTGTACCAGACCTGGCTGGCGAATCCGCCGGCGGCCCAGCCGAGGAGTGGCAGGACCTCGCTCCACACGCTCTTGACGTTCGGGTCCGTGGCCGTGACCCATGCGGGCACCTCCGGCACCTGGAACCCGAACGCCCCCACGAGCAGGTCCCTCACCCCCGGCAAGGCGTGCACCGCCACGTAGATGACGCCGATGACGATCACGAGAACCAGGAGGCCCATGATGCTCTTGAGGATCGAGAACCGCCCGCTCCCCACCACGATACAGGCAACGACCGTGACGATGGCGCCCCAGATGATCGTCGAGTGTTCGCCCAGGGGGACGAGTTGGCCCAGGAACGTGGCCGCCGCCACCGCCAGAGCCCCGATCGACGTAACCCCCGCAAAGATTTGGCCGACGAAGATGATGGGCACCAGCCAGTATCGGCCGCCGGGGACGCGGGCGAAACTGTCGACCATGCCTTCGCCGGTGGCCACCGTGTACCGGGCTCCGCAGAGGCCGATCCAGTACTTCAGGGCGATGCCCGCGACCACGGCCCAGAGGACGGCGGTGCCCAGGGCCGCTCCCGTCCGGGTGGCGATGATGACCTCGCCGGACCCGATGTACTCGCCGGCCCACACCAGCGACGGGCCGAGCACCATTAGTATGCCCCACAGACCGGTCGGTGCCTTCTTGGCCATGGCGTTCTCCTGTTCGTGCAACGAGAGGATCGTCAGCCGCGAAGCCGATACGTGCAGAATACCTTGGTGCGACGCAACGTCAAGCAACATCGGCCGCCGTTTGGGTGGTATAGGCCGTGCAAAGAGACGCTTGCATCCCGCGGATGGCCGACCTAAACTGGCCGGGCATTCTCTGGGGGGGTGAGCCTCGTTACCATGCCGGATTACGCTTCGATGTCGGATGACCGGTTGATGGCGCGGTTTGCGCTGCGCCTGGATCGGTCGGCGTTCGACATGGTCGTCGAACGGTTCACCCGGCCGGCGCTGGCGGTGGCCATGCAGCGGTTGGCCGACCGCAGCCTTGCGGAAGACGCCGTCCAGGAGACGTTCCTGCGGGTGATTCGGTCGCGTGATTGCTACGATGCCCGGCGCCCGTTTGCCCCGTGGTTCTACGCCATTCTCCGTAATGTTCTGGTGGACCTCTCGCGGCGTCAGAACCGGCAGCGGCATGCGGTGGCGGATCTGGCCGCCCGCACCCCTCGCGACGCCGGATTCCCGGCGCCACCGCATGGCACGGGTGCCAGCGACCTGCTCCAGCGGCTGCCGGCGGGCGAACGCGATGTCCTCACGCTGCGGGTCATCGAGGGCATGCCGTTCCGCGATGTGGCGGTCGCGCTCGCCATCTCCGAAGAGGCCGCCAAGAAACGGGCCCAGCGGGGTCTGGCACGGTTGCGGGCGTCTGTCCTGGCCTCCGCCAAGGCGTCGTAGGCCCCTTTCCTGTGAGCGTCGATGCCGCGTTTTGGCCCCGACGTGCCGCGGAGCGCTCCGCTTCGCGTTGCGGCCAAAAGGCGAGTGCCGCTGGTGAGTAGGCACTGGCGGGCAAGCCGCCGGTGGCACCCGACCCACCGCACACCCGCCGCCGGACCGGGTGGCTTGCTTTTCCCCTTTTCCTGTCCCCAAAGACGCCTCCGTGGCGTACAGCGCTACAGAAACCATGAACTGCCAACAAGTTCAAGACCAATTGGCCCTTTGGGCCACCGACGACGTAACGGCGAGCGAGCGGGTGCGGATCGAGGCCCACTTGGCGGTGTGTCCGGTCTGCCACGAGATGGCCGAGGCCTACCGCGAAAGCGTGGTCGACCTGGGCCAAGCCATTGTGCCAACGGTCGTTTCCCTTCAGCACGTCCGGTCTATCCAGTCCGTCTGTGCCGCCGAGATTCGCTTCCAACGCCGGCAAGAGTGGCAGCGGCGTGCCCTTTGTTGCGGGACCGCCCTGGCCGCTGCCATGGTTCTGGGTGTTGTGGCCGGGTATTTCATCTATGGACTGGGGGGGCGGTCGGGTGGCTTTGACCCAGCGGTGGAACGCTGGCGGTACGAGGGCACCCCGTCGCAGCGGACCTCCTCGGCCGAGGGCGTCGTGGTCCGTGGCGACCGCCTGTATGCCGTCCGCCGGGGCGAATCGGCCGGGGCGGTCGTGGCGATTGACGCCGTTGCCGGCCGGCCCCTCTGGGAAGCGCCCATCGCCCGGCCGGGCTATTTGGCAGTCGATGCCGAACGCGTTTACTGTGTGGCCTCCGGCAAGGGGGGACTGCAACTGGTTGCCCTGGACGCCGACGACGGACGCCCGGCGTGGCGGTACGCCGACCGGTCGGGCGCGGTGCGGCTGCGTCCATCCCGGCCGGTGTCGCTGAGCGGGGGACGCGTGGCGTGGACCGTAGGCGGCAGCGTTCACCTTCTCGACGCGGCTACCGGCGCGGCCGTGTGGCGCCGGTCACTGCCCGGCGAGGGGCTGCTTTCGCGCGTGGCGGCCGCCGACGACGACATCCTCGTGGCCGGATGTCGGACGCTGTACGGGTTGGATCCCGCTTCCGGCGAGGAACGCTGGCGACGGCCGTTCGAGGAGGCCATGGCGCCGGTGCTCCAGCCGCTGCTGGTTGTCAGCGGCGGCCGGACGTACGTGGCCGGGGCAGGGGGCGGGCAGGGCGGCCGGCTCGTTTGCCTCGACCGGCTGAGCGGCAACACCCTCTGGACCTGCCGTGTGCCGCAGCCACGGCACCTGTTGGCCACGGCCGATCGCGTGTACGTGCGCTGCACCGCTATCTGGGCGCTGGACTATGCGTCCGGCCGGCGTGTCTGGACGTGTTCCGCCGACGGGTGCGGGCCGCTGACGTGCGAGAACGGCCTCGTCCGGTTTGTGGATTCCGGCCGCGATGGGAGTCTCGTGGCCCTGGATCAGGAGACCGGTCGCAAGGCGTGGGAGGTGCCGGGCGTTCAGTCGTGCTGTGCCGTGGCCACCGCCGGCGACACCGGCTACGTGAAGACGTGGGACGGCGCGGTACGCGCCATTGCGCTGAGGACGCGCTAAGGGATGGGTTTGAGGCGACGGGTTCTCGGAACAGTTAGCGACAGGAGGTGACCGTGCAGGTACATCGCACCGTGAGGGTGGGTGTGGTAGCGATTCTTGTGAGCGTGGGACTCGGTGATGCCGCGGTGGCCGAGGGGCCCGCCCCGTCGTGGTGGCGGATGCTGAACCCCGTGGCGTGGGCGGCCGAACACGTCCTGGACTTGCAGGCGGCTGCGCCTCCGGCCGACCCGGCCCCGGGCGGGGGTGGCGCGGCGGTGGCCGATGCACCGCCCGCCGATGACCCGGTCGCCGCCGAACCCGTCGCCGTCGCCGCCCCTGCCGAGGCCGACGCCGGTGAACTCGTCATCACCGGCAAGAAGCCGCCTGTGGAGCAGGGCGACCGGTCGCACCTGTCGGCTCTGCCGCCGCGCGACCTCATGCTCCGGCCCCTGAGCGAATCGCCCGGCCTCGACACAGCCACCAGCGTGGTCGGCGAGGATGAAATCGAGTGGCTCGAAGCCTACTCCGTCGTCGACGCCATGAAGTACGTCCCGGGCGCCTGGACCGAGAACCGCGGCCGCAAGGTCAAGCAGTTCTTCTCGGTGCGAGGCCAGACGTATCCGTACCCCGAGTACCTCGTGGATGGGGCCTACTTCCGCGAGTTCCACGAGAGCAACTACTTCATGAGCGCCAACACGATCGAGCGGATCGAGGTCCTGCGGTCCTCGGCCGTCTTGCTGCACGGGCCGGGCGGCATGAACGGCATGATCAACATCGTCCCCAAACGCTACACCGACCCCGAGACCACCGTCACGCAAATCTACGGCAGCGACAACCTCAGCCGCACCGAGGTGACCTACGGCGAGGGCGACGAGAAACTCTCCTACGGCATCGGGGCCGGGTTCCGCCACACCGACGGCAACAAGGAGATGAACGCCGAGGAAAACATCACCAACGTCTACGGCAACGTGCAGTACGAGCCGACGAAAGACCTGACCTTGTCGATGACGCACATGGCGTTCTTCGGCAAGCGCGAACTGGAGTTGGCCGAGAAACCCGCCGACCCGCGGTTTCGCCCCGGCACCGGCGTCACACGCATCGACAGTTACGACCCGATGCGGTCCTACGCCTTCGTCGGCAAGGCCCACTACCATCCCAGCGACCAGGCCTGGACCGAGGTCACCGCCAACTACGGCATCCGCCGGTTCAGCGGCCACCGCGACGGGCAGCCGAATTGGATTGAGGAGGATTACGAGTACGGCGCACGCGTCCTGCAGGGCATGAAACTCTGCGACGTCAACACCCTGCGCGTGGGCGGCACCTTCCACCGCTGGCGCACGCCCACCGGCAAACGCTTTTACGTCGGCAACCCCGCCGACATCACCACCTACACGGCCTTCATCGTTGACGAGCACCAGTTCGACCGCCTGACCGTCAACACCGGCTACCGCATGACCTGGGAGTACATCGACACCTTCGGCGGATTCAACGTCGAGGGCCAACCCCAGGGCGGACTCGGCAACGTCACGATCACCGAGGATTGGTCCGACCCCCTGGGCACCTACACGCTTGGCGGCGTGTACCAACTCGACGACCAGTGGTCGTTGCACGGTAACTTCACGTGGGGCGAGATCGCTTCCCAGCCCGGCATGTTCAACGCCCAGAACGAACGCCCCGGCACCGAGACCCGATTCAAGTACGACGTGGGCCTCAAGCGAGCCTGGGACGGCTTTGGCGAGGTCATGGGCACCCTCTTCTACGTGGACCAGCAAGACGCCGCCATCGGCCAACGCGCCACGCGCATCGTCAACGGCGAGCGCGTCCAGTTGTTCGAGAACGGCGAACGACGTACCCTCGGCGTTGAACTCGAGGCACGGTCCAAGCGGTTCGAGTGCGGCACGCAGTTCTTTGTGAACACGACGCTCATGCGGCACCGCATGACGCGCGATGATTCCTGGGTGAACGACGAGGAGGTCCCGAACGTCGTGCTCGGCGGCGGCGTTTCCCAGATGTTTGGCGACCAGTGGGAGTTTTCCGTGTTCACCAAACGCGTCGGCGACTACGAAAACGAACGATTCCTCGTGGGCGGCAGTTCGCCGGCGGCGCTCGGAGACTTCACGGAGGTCAACACCAAGGTCACCTACTTCTTCGGCGACAAACGCCAGCATCGAGCCTTCCTGATGGTCGAGAACGTCGGAGGCCAGCACTACTCCACCGTCAACGGTTGGCCGCATCCCGGTGTCCAGTACATCGGCGGCGTCAGCCTTGCGTGGTAGGACCACCAGGCGACGTGTGCATTGCGCGCGGCGGGTGTTCGTACCCGCCGCGCTCGCGCGCAGCAGGAGAGACCCTATGACGTCCCGCCGCACCCTACCGCTTGCTCTGGCGGCGCTGCTCGCCGTCGTCGCCGGCTGTGCCACCGCCGCCCCGCCCGCGAAAAACGGCCCGAAGCCACTCGACTGGGCCGACCCCGCCAAGCAGGCCGCTGCCGCCAGACGCATGCTCCAGTCCGGCGGGGGCACCCTCGCCCCCGTGTACGAACCCCTGGCCGAGTACCTCGTCGACCACCTGAACCTCGCCGGCAAGCAGGGCGTCGGCATCGACGTCGGCAGCGGCCCGGGCACGCTCCTGGTGGCGCTGGCGAAGCGGACGGACCTCCATTGGATCAACGCCGACATCAACCCGCACTTCTTCGGCCCCTTTTATGCGTCGGCGACGAAGGCGGGTGTGGCGCACCGCGTCAGCGCCGTCCGGGCCGACGCCACCCGTTTGCCCTTCCGCGACGGATTGGCCGCCGTCATCGTGTCGCGCGGCAGTTTCCACTTCTGGAGTGACCGCGCGAAGGGTTTCGCCGAGATTTACCGCGTCCTCGCTCCGGGCGGCGTGGCGTACATCGGCCGGGGCTTCTCGCCAAACCTGCCGCCCGAAACGGCCCGGGGCATTCGCGCCAAGCAGGGCAAGAAGATGAAGTATGACCCCGAGAAACTCGCGGGCGAACTCCGGGCTATCATGGCCGGCCTCGGTATCCGCCAGGCCCAGGTACATGTCCCTTGCCCACCCGGCGCCGGCGACGTATCCTACGGGGTGTGGGCCGAGTTCCGTAAACCGAAGGAGGGGTCAGAGTAAGATGCGTTTGGCCACTGCGGCGTTCCTGCTCTTGGTCGCCTGTCTGCTCGCGTTGCCGTTTGCCGTCGGCGCCGAGGAGCCGCCCGCCGCCTCCATCCCCGACCAGGTCCAGGCCGAACTGGCCGCCGCCCACCGCGCCCGCACGACCCTCGCGGGCGAGCATCAGGCCTGGGCCATGGAGAAACAGCGGCTGCAGTTGCTTCTCTCGACCGTCCGCCGCCGCACCGAGCAGTTCAAGGCCGACGCCGCCGAGGCCGGTAACACGCGCGGCGCCCTCGCTAAACGGGTAGAGGCGCTCACGTCGGTCCAGGCGCGGCTGGAGGCCGTCGAGGCCATGCTCGACACCTTGGCCGAGGGCCTCGAAAAAGACCTCCAGACCCTGGCTGCCGAGGCCCTGCCGGGCCTGGTGCCGCCCGACACGGCCGCCGGCCTGACGAACCCGGCCCGGCGGTTCGACGCCGCCGTCGCCCGCTTGGACGATACCGAACGCCGGCTCGCAAACGCCACCGTCGAGATCGTTACCGGCACGGTCGATGGCGAGGAGGCCACCGTCAAACTCCTCCGCGTGGGCAATGCGGCCGCGTGGTGGACGGCGCTCGACGGGGCTCGCGCCGGGACGGCCCGGCAAACCCGCGACGGCCTGACGCTGACGCCCGCCCCATCGCCCGAGGTTGTCCAGGCCATCCACAAGGCCTTTGCCATCGCCGAGGGCCGGGTGGCTCCGGATTGGGTGGTTCTGCCCGCCGGTCACGTGAAACGGAAGTAAGAGGCAGCATGATTCGCCGAATGCTCATCGTGATGCTGGCCGTGGCGGCCGTGGCCGCCTGTGGCGACCGGTGTGCCGCCGCCGAGCCGACCGTCGATCTCCTCGGCCGGGCCAAAGCCGCCCGGATCCAGGCCGAAAAGGTCCTTGCCGAGGCTCGGGAGGATTATCTGGAGGCCCGCCGGACCCTGGCGGAAGACCTTGCGAAGGCCTACGAGGAACTCGACGCCGCCCGCAAGCAAGCCGACGCCGCCCGCACCGCCCTCCGCCATGTGGAGGTGGAGGCGGCCGACCTGGAACGCACCGTTGCCGCAGCCTCGGGCAAGGCCCACCGGTACGTCCGCCAAGCCGCCCAGGCGGTCGATGCCGACGTGCCGGTCGACGCCCCCATCGCCGAGATCGAGGCGGCTGTTCACGGTCGCCTCGGTGCACGTCTTGCCGAGATTCGCCGGCGCTCCGCCATGACGGTGGCCGAGGCCCCCGTTGTTGGACGCGACGGCCGTGCCGCCACCGTCCCGGTGCTCCGCGTGGGGGCGTTTGCGGCATACGCCTGCGGCAAGGACCGTGCGGTGCAGGGTCTGCTTCAGACGGAGGTCGGCGACCGGCCGCTCGTCGTCGGCCCGTATCTGTCCGATGCCGGCGCCGCGGCTCTGCGGGCGGCTGCCGCCGGGAACCTCGTGCAGTTGCCGCTCGACGTCACGGGCGCCCTGGCTGGTCGCGCGGCGGCCGAGCCCAAGACCGTCTGGGTCTGGTTGGAGGCGGGTGGTCTGTTCATCTACCCGATCGTGGTTGTCGGTGCGCTGGGCATCCTGCTCGTGCTGGAGCGGTTCGGGTACCTGGTGTTCACGAAGCCGCCTCCCACGCTCCTGCACGACGTGCTGGAGAACCTGGACCGCGGCGACGCGGACGCGGCGCGGCAGGTGGCGTCGCGCTCACGCATCCCGGCCGGCCGTGTACTGGCGGCCGGCGTCGAGGCCGTCGGCCAGAGCGAGGACCAACGCGAAGCGGCCATGGAGTCTGCCCTGCTCGCCGAGGCCCCTCACCTGGAACGCTCGCTCAGCCTTCTGAGCGCGTTGGCGGGGGTGGCTCCGCTACTGGGTTTGCTGGGCACCGTTTCCGGCATGATCGCCACCTTCGACACGATCTCGACCGTTGGCACGGGTAACCCGCGGCTGCTGTCGGGTGGTATCAGCGAGGCCCTGATTACCACGCAGTTGGGCCTGATGGTGGCCATTCCGCTCCTGCTGGCCCATGCCGGGCTGGAGCGATGGGTCCAGCGCCGCGAGGCCTCGCTCGAACACCAGGCCATCCAGGTGTTCGGCATCCCCCAGAACGGAGGCGGAAACGGGCAGAAGGAGGCCCACCCGTGACCGACCTCGGCGTGATGATCGATTGGTTCGCCGCCGGCGGTTGGACGATGGTTGCCCTCGCGGTCGTGGCCCTGGCCTTGGGCTACCTCATCGTGGAACGGTACCTCGACGTTCGGTCCGAGATCCGCGCCATTGAAAAGGCGGGTAGCCTGGGCGGTCGGCCCAAGGCGGCCCTGGAGGTGCGGGGGCTCCGGCGGATCGGCATGATCAGGGCCTTCGTTGTGGTGGCTCCGCTCCTGGGGCTCCTGGGCACCGTGACGGGCATCATTGAAACCTTCGACAGCATCCTTAACGGCGGGTACGTCGTGGAGATGGGCGAGGGTATCCGCAAGGCCCTCCTGACCACACAGTACGGCCTGGCGATTGCGGCCCCGGGCTTGCTGGCCGAGCGGCTTCTGCTCGTGCGGCAAGAGCGGCTGCGCCGGCTCCTGCGAACGGTTCGACCCGGCATGGAGGGCACCGCCTGATGCGTCGCGGCACGCTGACAACCCGTCGCGGTCGGGGTGGCGGGGCGGCTATCGAGATCACGCCCCTCATCGACATGGTTTTCATCCTCCTGATTTTTTACATCGTCTCGACCAGTTTCGTGCAGGACGCCGGTGTGCGCATCGACCGGCCCCACAGCGCCGCCGCCCAGCAGGTGACGGCCCGGTATCTGCCAGTGGCGATCAGTAAACGCGGCACGGTGCACGTGGCGGGGCGGACGATTCGACCGGACGATGCCGCCGCCATCGAGGCTGCCCTTCGCGATACCGATACCCGGACCGTTGTCATCCAGGCCGACCGCGACGTTTCGACCGGCCTTCTGTTGCGCGTTCACGAGACGTGCTTTGCCGGCGGGGCCGAAACGGTGAACGTGGCGGCCTTGCCGCGATAAGACGAACGCGGATTTCGGATTTGCAATGTCGGATTGACGTGGGGCGACAAGAAACACATGACGTCGTTTCCCGACAACCTGCCTTCCCGTTCGCTGCCGCGGCAGGGCCTGCGCCATCTTGGGGCAGTGGCCGTGGCCTTGGCCGTGAACGGGGCTCTCGTCCTCTTCATGGTCACGTGGTTGCAGGGAAGCCAGTCGGCCCGGATGGCGCCGATTCGGGCGGTGCCGATGCAGGTCCGAGCCATTGAACCCGAGGAGATGGAAATCGAGGAGGGGCCTGCCGATCCGGATCAGGCCACGGCGCCGACGCCCGTGGAACCGCCGTTGCCCGAGCCGGAGACCCTGGAGGTGGCCGCCCTGGACGTCTCGATGCCCGAGCCGGCGCCGCTGGCGATGGAATCGCTCCAGTCGGTACCGACGGCCACCTCGTTGGCCGTGCCTGCGTACGAGGGGGTGGCCCCGCCGGCGCCGCCCCCGGCCCCGCCGCGGCCGCCGGGTGGCACGGCGAAGGCTCGAGCGCCTGTGCGCGGGCCGGTTCGCGTGTCGCGGGGGCCCATGCTCGTTCGGCCACCCGACCTGTCGGAATACTACCCGCGGCGGGCGCGGATGCGCGGTACGACCGGTTCAACGCAGATACACCTTACCGTCGATGTTGCCGGCAAGGTGACCGCCGTCGAGGTTCAGGCGTCGTCGCCGTCGGGCGTGTTCGAGCAGGCGGCCCGGCGGGTTGGGCAATCGCTCTCGTTTCGGCCCGCCCTGCGCCTGGGCCGGCCCGTGCCCGCCCGGGTGACGCTAAGGCTCGTGTGGAGGCTGACGTCGTGACGCGGACCGTCTTACAAGCCGTTGGTGTGCCACGGCGCCGCCCGGCGATTGCGGTTTGGGCTTGCGCGGCCGTTTTGGCCCTGGCGGCCGGCGCCGCCCACGCCGCGGAGCCCGTGGTTCAACTCCCCGAGGAGTTTGCCAACCGTCTGCGGGCCGCCCAGGAGGATTTAAACGCAGGCCGACCCGCCGCCGCCATCGAGCGGCTCCGGGCTGCGCCGGCCGGCGCCGAGGACCATGCCCTTCGCCATCTGTTGCTGGGTTACGCGTACGCCCGGCAGTCGAGCCTGACGCAGGCGGCAGCCGCGTACGGGCAGGCCCTGGCGATGGACCCCAAGATGGCCGAGGCGGGTGTCGGCCTGGCCCAGGTCCGGGCACGCGAGAACCGGTGGCGCGAGGCCGCCGACCTCCTCGGCCGCTACCTGAACGTTGAGGCGTGCGAAGCCGATTTGCTGTTCCTTTACGCCCGGGCGGCTCGCGCGTTGCAGGATGCCCGGTTGTCGCGGCTGCTCGTCGAGAAGGGCATCGCGCGGTTCCCTTCTGACGACCGGTTCCGCCACATGGACCTGGCCTTGGCCTTCGACGCCGGCGACGCGGCCGATGTGATGCGGGCCGTCCGGTACCTGCTCACGAAGTCGCCGAACGATGCCGACCTCTGGCGGCGGTTGGCCTGGGCCAAGGGCGATGCCGGCGACCCCGGTGCCCGCATCGCCGCCCTGGAGGCGGCCGTCCTGTGCGACCCGGCCGACGTGCCGTCGCGCCGGGCGCTGCTGGCGGCGCTTCTGGCGGTTGGCAACTGGCCCACGGTCCTCGCGCGAGGCAAGGCACTCCTCGCGGGGCCGGCGGCCGAGACGGTCGTCGCCGACGTCGACCTCATGGACGTGCTCGTCCGCGCTGCCGATGCCGGCGAGGCCGACGTTACCCTGCGGGCCTGGCTCCAGCGCGTGCCTGCCCCGCAGCGAACCCGGGCCATGCACTTGGCCGAGGCGCGGCTTGCGCTGCGCCGGGGCAAGACGGATGAGGCCCGGGCGGTCCTCAAAACGCTCATCGGAATGGGCGATGCGGGGGCCTCCGTCTTCCTCTGGGCCGGGCACCTGGCCGAGCAGGCCGAGGCCTGGGCCGAGGCCGAGACGTCCTACGCCCACGCCCGCACGCTGGGCGGCACCGACGCCCGCCTCGCCACCCTGTATCTGGCCCGCCTACACATCCGGCGCGGCCGCGACGAAGTGGCGGTAACCCTGCTCCGGTCGTATCTGAAGACCCGGCCGGAAGACGCCGTGGCCCGGTCGCTCCTGGCCCTGGCCGAAGAGGGTGTGGCGGCCGAGAAGTAGGCCGCCTCAGGGCCCCGGTGGCGATTCCGGCCCCGGGGCGCCGGGACCCGCCAGTGCGTTTCGACGCGCAGCCGACCCGCTTGCCCCCCGTCGCCCGTAGGCCGCGGCGTGCCGCGGCAATGTGGTTGTCGTGAGCCGCGACCTCAGGGTCGCGGATTACCGTCGACCCTCGGCGCCATCATCACAAGCCGGGTGCCACCGATTGCTTGAGAATCGGTGCTTACCGAACCTCGGCGCCATCTCCGGCGGGCATGTAGGCCGCGGCGTGCCGCGGCTCGTGTGCTGGCGGCATGCCCAGGGTGCCACTGGCGGCTTGCCCGCCAGTGCGAGAG
>Ga0272441_10001348_pt1 | contig 52463 bp, 64 predicted proteins | sample SSMProp6N_FD_193582 | JGI IMG/M metagenome (GOLD analysis project Ga0272441, IMG submission 193582) | Marine sediment archaeal communities from Little Sippewissett salt marsh, Falmouth, MA, United States - SSM-Prop-6N | ecosystem: Environmental > Aquatic > Marine > Wetlands > Sediment ...
GCCCCCCCCCTAATTTAACAAGAATAACCCCAATCAAAAAAGTTAAAATTAAACTAATCCAAAGAGCCTTTTCATCTGTAACGATTCTTGCTAGAACTTCTACAGCCTTGCGAATAACTCCTGAGATTCCTGCAATAGAGACCATAACAAAAGACATAAAAAAACCTAATAAATAATCATTAAAAATAACTTTTAAAATACTCGCAAGAAACAATATTAATACCCCCCAAATAAAAAGCGCAAAGAAAAATCTCCAAGATAAAGAATAGTCTATTCCCAAAATAACCTTAAAAAAAGGGTTTAATTTTTTAAAAGAACTATCAAATTTTGAAAGTATAGCACTATTATTAATAATTTTCTCCCATTCTTGTTTTAAATATTCAGAAGAAACATCTTTTAATTCTTCTTCATCAGTCGGAATGTCATCAGGATCAAAACCAATTACCTCTTCAGGTTCAAGGTCTAAAACATCTGCATTAACATTATTTATAAAAATTAAATTACAAAATAAAATTGCGAATAAAATAAATACCCCTGCTTTTTTCATGAATTAAAATATGAAATAAAGTTTAAAAGGTTTTTTGAAGATTAGATTGCCGATAAATCACCGTACTTCTTTATTAATTTTGAAAGCTCTCTTTTAGCAATACTCTTATCTTGCTTGGACGCAGTATCATCGTTCTCTATTTTTTGCCATTTCTCAATTTTCCTTCTCAAATCATATCTTTGCTGAGCACTTAAATTTCCAATAAGATCTTCTATATCCTTTTTATATATCTCTGAATAAAATATCCTCCTAACACTTGCATCAAAGAACATCATTACTCCAGCTAAAATAAGAAAGATTATGTACACCCACATAAATTCATTTGTAGTAGTTGTACTTTCCTCTGGAAAAAATATCAGATAAGACATAAGTATCAAATAAAAAAGCCATAAAAGCTTGCGCGCAAGATTAAATTTAAGTTTCATAGTGACAAAAAATAAAGCGGCAAAAGGAACCCCCACTAATATTGTTGCAACAAACGCGCTAGAAGGGGCGGTTAAAGAAGCCCAAAGATCTGGGGGCATAAATCTAACTCCGATAATAGAAACAATTATTCCCATTGCAAGATTAATAAGCCCTCCTTGCCGATCTTCCCCAAAAATATTAACAGAATCCAAAGTTCCAACCACAATTATTGAAATCAAAATAAAAGCTAACACCATTAAAAATTTTGTGTTAGTATCACCTTGTAAATTTAATATAAAAGTAAAAAGAGGCCCAAGAACAGACATAATTCCTTCACTTACGCTACTAATTGAATTTTCTAAAGAGTCCAAAAAACCCATACGCCCTTTTTTATTCCAATCAAATAAAGCAACTACTCCTATTACAAGTATAAAAAGAATTATTAACCCCATAAGAATCTGTGTTAATCCTACCTGCCCCTTTTTATTTCTAACAATCATAATTCCCTCAAGATTTTTGCATTTATAAACTTTTTTAAACTCTAATGTATAAGATTAATTATGAAAAAAAAGATCTTTCCAATAGTTACAATATTAATTTTTATCCTCCCATTAATTAATGCAGCAAGTTTTGATTTTGCAAATGCTAAATATCAGATAACAAGGGTTATAGATAGTGCATTAGGAATTTTATCACCATTTTTTGAGTATATCATAGGATCATATAGTACTTCTGAATTTTTCTTTGTAAAAATACTTTTATTAGTCCTTTTAATATTAATATGTAAAAATATTTTAGACAGAACCCCCATAGGAGAAGAAAACCCCAAAGTCAGTTTAATTATTTCGGTAATAATTTCTATTCTTGCAATAAGATTCATGAACGAGAATAATTTTTTCGAAGCTATTTTAATCCAATATGGGGTTCTTGGAATCGCAATCACAACAATTTTGCCAATGGTTATTTTCTTTTATTTTATCCATAACACTCAAATTGGAACTTATGGAAGAAAAGTATTTTGGACTCTCTATGTAATAATTTTAACTGCTATTTGGATTATGAAATCTACAGACATCCCTGAAGTTGCAAACTGGATTTACGTATTAACTATTTTTGCCGCCATAATTTTCATCTTCTTTGATAAATCAATTCACAGTTATTTTGGGCAATATGATTTCAATAAATACAAAAAAGAACTAAACGAAAAAAGGATGATAAGATTACAAGAAGATTTATACAAATTAGAGGACTTATTAGAAAAAAGAATAATTACCCAAAAAAAATACAACAAAGAACTTAAAAGGATTAAAAGAGAGCAAAAAGAAGCCTCTCGGGAATAAAATGTTTGAATTAACAAATCAATTATTTATAGATATTTTATTATTTTTATTAATTTTTTTTATATGTTTTGCAGCACTAATTCGTTTTTACAAGAACAAAGCTATCTCTTCGATAATTGCAATTGCTATCTCTTTAATTGCTGTTTTTTATCTTCCTTATTCTCAATTAATTTTTTTAGCAAAATCCTACAACATCATCGGAACAATTCTCCTTTGCGCTATACCATTTATAATGGTCTTTTACTTTTTATATTCTTCAAACATTCACAGTATATTTAGAAAAATTATCTGGATATTTTATGCTGTAATGAACATTGTTCTCTTAAATAATAACTCATTTATAACTTCTGAAACAACAACGCAAATAACATTAATCATAATTTTCATCTTAATTATAATCCTTCTCTTTGACAAATCAATTAAAAATAAATTCAATGAAAGAAAAAATTTGAAAAAATATTAATCACTTCTTACTTCTCCTATACCCAACAACTCTCCTCTTTTTTCCTTCGCCTTCAAAAATTGGAAGTTCATTTGAAAATTTTCTCGAACCGCCACCTCGTAAAAATAAAACTCCGACGATAATTACAATTGCTCCGACAATAATCAAATAAAAATTATTAACACCTTCTAAAAAAGGTAAATATTTTACAAAAAGATTATTAAACATCTCAATACCTGAAGCTAAAATAACAAGCCCTACAATACTAAAGATCCAACCTAAAACTTTATTCACCATTTTTACTAAAAGCAAACCTAAATATATAAAGTTTTTTATATCCCTCGTAACAAGGCAATTTTTTTCATTCCCCCCTTAGTTTTGCTTAATCTCTTATAAAAATTTCTTGCCATAATTATTTGAGCATCTGAAAATTTCTTAAATTCAGCTTTCCATTTATTTGGATTATCTCTAACAAATTTTGCCCATCTTTCAATCTGCTCAGAATGTGATTTATCTCTCATTTAATCTTAATTTTTTTATTTGTTTTTTTAATTCATTAATTTTATCCTCGTCAAATTCCCCTTCATAAACAATCCTAAGATGTTTAGCATCTTCTAAATCTTTTTTTGATTTTAATAATTCTTCTTTAAATGCAATATTGCTCTCAATTGATGAAAAATAAATATCCAAACCTGTTAAAGGAAACTGAACCCTTTCTTTTAATTGTTGCTCGTCTAAAAAATCCTTAGCAAATTTAACTTCCATTTCAGGAGGGAAAAACCCTTTTTTATCTAGAACATATCTAATACTCGACCCTTCTTCAAGATATTCAAATAACTTGCTAACATTATCTGACTGAATACAAACAAATCCGTGATTGATTAAATCATTATGTAAATTACTAAAAACCTCCTTAGAAGTTTTTTCAATAATCATATCAATATCCTCTGTTCCGCGGGTTCTCCCATGTGCAATTGCGACAAAACCCGAACAAACAATATACCTAATATACTTTTCAGCAACCTTACAAAAATCTTCTGCAAATTTACCTAAAATAGTTTTATCATCAATTTCTCTTTCCATAATAAACAATATGCCACAATCTTTATATTTTTTTCCATAATCTTTTTATATGCAATCTCCTTTTACCTAGTATGCTAACCCCAGAACAATCAAAAGAAATTAAAAAACAACTTATTACCTATATTGAAAAACTTTATCCAGGCCAAAAAGAAATTTTATCTAAACAAATAAATTCTCTCTCACCAGAAGAACTTGAACTTTTTTTAAAACAAAATAAAATTCAACTCAAACAAGCAGGAGATCAACAGACTCCCTCGTGTATTTTCTGTTCAATTATTGAAAATAAAATTTCTTCTTACAAAATTAGCGAAAACTCTGACGCAATTGCTGTATTAGAAATAAATCCTGTTTCAAAAGCTCACGCAATTATCATTCCTAAGAAACACATTGTAGAAATAGAAAAAATTCCTCAATCTGCTTTTAAACTTGCAGAAGAAATTTCAAAAAAAATAAAAGCAAAATTTAAACCAAAACAAATTCAAACAATACCTTCTGTTAATTTAGGACATGCAATCATAAATATAATTCCAACCTATAAAGATAAAAATATAAATTCTGAGAGAAAACAAGCAAGTGAAAAAGAATTATTAAACTTACAAAAAAAACTTATGAAAAAATCTCCTACTAAAACAATAAAAAAGTCAAAGCCAAAAAAAATAACACAAAAACTCTGGTTGCCAAAAAGAATTCCCTAGCAACACATTTTTATATTAAATTTTATTTTATACGTTATGCAAGAAATTATTTTTTTAATTATCCTCGCAATAATTTGGATGATAATTGCAATTATCCAGGATTTTAAAAAAAATGAGGTTGACAACTGGGTAAATTTTTCTCTGATAATTTTCGCATTAGGATTTAGATTTTTCTATTGTCTATTCAACAGCGACACATTTATGTTTTTTTACCAAGGATTAATTGGCTTAGGAATATTTTTTATTTTAGCTAATTTATTTTATTATACACATCTTTTTGCAGGTGGCGACGCTAAATTACTAATCGCACTCGGAGCAATCTTGCCATTCTCAGAATCTTTTTACACAAACTTAAATATTTTTATTTTATTTATTTTAATCTGGCTCTTTGTCGGAGCAATTTACAGCTTAATCTCAAGTTTATATTTATTTTCAAAAAACACAAAAAAATTCAACAAAGAATTTGAAAACTTATTTAACAAACACAAAAAAACTATAATACTCGCCAGCTTAATTAGTTTAATTTTAATCTTCTCAGGAATTTTATTTAATATTCTTTTGATTATTCTCGGAATTTTAATTTTAATTTTTCCTTTTCTACTTGTTTATGGAAAATCTCTTGAAAAAGTCGGGATGATAAAAAAAATTTCTGTTTCAAAACTTACAGAAGGCGACTGGCTCGTCGCAGATTTAAAAATTGGAAATAAAACAATAAAAGCAACTTGGGACGGCCTCACAAAAAAAGACATAAATTTAATCAAGAAAAAATATAAACACATTGAAATCAAACAAGGAATTCCATTCACCCCAGTTTTCTTAATCAGTTTCCTAATTTTAATTTATTTAATCTATAGCGGATTTAATTTTATTATTTTCTAATTATTTTTTAGAATTCATAAAAACTAATAAATAATTCCCTACTCCTAAAGGGTAACAGAATAGAAAGGTTTATAAAGTTTAAGCTCTCAAAATAATTATAAAAAATGGCGACATTAACAAAAAAGCAAAAAAAAGCAAAAAAGAACGAGTGGATTATCGAACAATATGGAAATTCTAAAGCAGACAGATTTGCGCATTTAAGAAAAACTCATCAAAGCCCATTAAAAGAAGCGAGAAAAAATTTAACTTATAGTTTGCAAAATGATCTAGAAAAAACCTCTCTAACCTATTTCACATTACTACAAAGACTAAATCAATCAAGAAACTTTTGGGAGTATGAAAATAAAAAACAAAGAACTTATGGGAATTTTGTAGAAAAACAATGGTCAGCACATTCTGAGGATATAGCAAAAAGATATTCTCCTAAACATATCGCAAAAGATAGAAATGCAAGATTTAACTCTGTTGATGAAAAAGTAAAATACCCTGAAACAGAATTAGAACAAATCACACAAATAAGAGAAAAACTTCCAAGGGCAAAAGTTTCATTAATTCTTACTGCCTAAAAATCTATAAAAGATTTATTATTTCTCTTTAACACCACTAGAACGAAACTTCCCGCCTTTTTTATAAGGATGTTTTTTCTTTTCGCGTTTTTTATCTTTTCTCTTATTTCTTTTCTCAGAATCTCCTCGCGACATTTTAGAAAAATAATTAAATTTATTCAGAAGACTCTACACAACAACACTTTTTACCCCCAGCATCTGAAGCATACTTTGTTAAATCTTTTTCACCAGTCTCACAAGTTCCTTTAATCTTTCCCCCTTTAGATTCTATTGCCTGGCAAATTCCTTCACAATTTAAAAATTCAGAACATTCTTTTCCAGTAACAATCTCATCTGCATCAAGTTTTTTATTAACACAAAACTTTGCCTTTATTTTTTCATCAATATTAGAACAATCAATATCAGTTGCTTCAAGTTTTCCAATACTTTCTAAATATTTACAAGTTATATATTCAGATCTTCCATCAATATCATATTTATCAGATAAAATTTCACAATAACTTGTTTTTAAAGAACCAAGTTCAGAATCTATACTCGTAGCATATCCCCTACAAGTTGTTACTGCAACCTGTACATCTTGAACAGAACTAAAAATCTTATCAAGTTTTCCAGAAAAAAGCCACATAAATAAAAGAATAAGCACTATTAATGCGACCATAATAATTAATCCAGACATTGTGCTTTCTTTAGTCTCAGCTCTTCTGTCTAACTTCAACCTCTTTATCATATTCTAAATAATAAACTTATGTTTTTAAATGTTTTCTTCAAATCGTACAACAAAGTTTTTTTGATATTTAATTTTAACAAAATCCTGCGAATCTGTTAATAAAAATTCATCAAGTGTAAACTCTAAAACATTGTCATTAAAAACAACCTTAAATTTCCCATCACGAATATATTGCTTTAATCTCAAAAGATGCTCTTGATCAAAATCATATTTTGTAAATTCCTTTTTAAAATTCTCGGCAAACTTATCTTCAAATTCTGACTTAGTAAAATCTCCTTCAAAACTATGCAAAGTATTTTCAAAAGATTCCTTACCAACAACATTAATAAAAAATTCTATTTCTGATTCTTTTAAATAAGTATTTTCCAAAAAAGAAATTTCTGAAATTTTCTCGTCAATTCCTTGCGTATTTACAAGAAAAGCAAAAAGTGTTGCTGCAAATAAAACAAAAACAAGCACAACTAAAACAACAATTGCAACTTCAGCTTTTTTGTGTCTTATCATTTTATAGCAAGCTTAATTTCAATTTCCTCCTCATCAAAATTAAATTTAATTTCAGAAACATCATCTGGAAGCCAAGTATTTTTATTAGGAACACTAAAAGCCCCTCCATCAAAATCCACAACACTAAAAAAATATTTTTCAAATTCATTATTTTCTATTTCAGTTTCTAAAAATTTTTCAACATTTTCTTGAATTTTTTCTTTTATTTCTTTTCTTTTATTAAAATCTTCTTCAAGGCCCCAATCATTAACTAATTCAAAAATAGTTTTATTTACAACATTTAAATTAAGAACATTGACCAAAAGATTTTTTTCTTCTAAACTTCCTGAAAGATCGTTAATAATAATTTTATTTTTTTCTCCAGATAAATATTTTTTTCCTGCTAAAATTGTCGTCGCTGATAAAAATAATAAAATTACAAAAAAGATAATTAAAAATGCTGCAACCCATGTAAAAGTTGAACCAATTGTTGCTTTTTTATTTTTCATTTTACCCCCAAATATAATTATATTCTGAATCTGAAATTTTTGTTCCTTGTTGATTTGATGCTGTTAAAATAAATAATTTAAATTTATTTTTTTTTGAAAAATCTGAAACAACATAATTTCTTTTCAAACATTTAGCATAATGTTTCGCAACAACCCCCTCACTAACATCACAATCAGCCTCTATACTTGTTTTTCCTTTTTTAACCTCAATATTTTCAAAACTTTCTTCGTCGCTACTCAAAACAATTTTAAAATAAAAATTTTCAGAATCAAGAATTTTCTGACTTAAACCACATTTAGAAAAAATATTAAAATTATTTTTCTCTTCAATAAAATCCTGTCTAATAACACCTTGCTCAACCAAACACCCGTAAATTCTTTCATGTAAAATTTTTGCTTCAATTTTTTTTGTGTTTAATTCTGCTCCATAATAAATCAAAACCCCTGCAACAACTGCAACTGCAACAAGCGCTAAAACAATTAACCACCAAATAGATAACAACTTCTCACCTGCTTTTTTATTCTTAAAAAAATTCTTAATCATTTTGTTTTTCATTAATTTTTAATTTCAAAAAATTATCCTCAACAGAATAATCCACATCATACTCTGAAAAATAATTAAAACTATATGCTCCACCTTCTGCCAAACTCACAAAAACTTTATTATTTTTTATTTCTAAAATATTTTCACTATTAATTTTATTTTTCTCAGCAATTTCCTGTGCTTCACCTACATCAAGAGAAATTTCCATCCCAGGTTTTGCCCTATCAATTAAAAGCGCGATTTTTTTCGCATAAATTTGTTCATAAGCAACAGCATGCCCAGGCGATCTCATCACAAATACAAACAACATTGAAATAAATATAAGATTTAGAATAATAAAAATCAATGAAGGATAAATAATCTCAATTGCCTTTTTATCACGAATCAAACCCCTTTTAATTTGCATATAAAAATAAAACAAAAACAAGTTATAAATTTAACCAATTCAAATGAATTTTAATTTTAAAATCACTTGCCCATAAACTCGCAAGAATTAATAATTTTAATTAATGAAAAACCTTCAGAAATTTTTAATATTATCAAACATCTAAATATCGCGAGTGCAATTAAGGAATACTTTCAATCACTGCACAATATTTACTAATATCTTCTTCGTTATAATTCACAGTTCTCACAACACTGCAACCATTTCTCGCTTCACTTCCTGTTGAAATATCTCCACAATAACTTGCTGTAACAGCTCTCTGATAAGCAACATTTCCTTGTTGATAAATTCCTGCAACTGCTAACATGGCCCAAAACCAAGAACTTGTCGCTGCTTTAATTGTTAAAGTGACTGTTTTTATTGGTGCCAAAGCTGCGCCAGCACCCCAAACAATTCCTGCAGAAGTCGCAGCATTTTTAATAACTTTAGAATTTTCAGGGGCAGAAATTTGCATAAACACCACAGCTAATTCTTGCCTAGGATTTTTATCAAATTTCTCTTCATCACCTAAAGGATTTACTTCTTGTTTATCTTCACTTTCAATATCTTTAACCTTTTCCTTAACTATTTCTACATTAACCTCTTTAGGAATTTTAAAAGAATCCTCAATTGAGAATTTCCCCCCTTCACCAGCAAGATACTTATAATAAGAAATTTCTTTATCTGAAACTTTATGAGTAAGCATGTATTGCAAAACATCGACATCTTCAAGTTCCTCTTTAGTTAAATCTAATTTATCTTCGCTGTCAAAAGCAATTCGCGAACAAATTACACAAGTTGGATAAACATTCCCCACACCATAATTTTCTACAACTGCTTGTGAAAATAAACTAATTTTTCCCTCCCCCATTGTTGACCAACAATCAACAATTTCATCTGCAATTGCTTTTTCAATTTGCTCTTTGTTGTCAACTTTGATTTTCACAATTTTATCTTCATCAGAAAAAGACTTCTCGCAATTACCCCCAATAAATCCTGAAGTAACACACATTTTTTGTGTTGCGCATTTCAAAGGAACTAAATTTTTCATACCTGCAATATTCGGCATTGTGGCCCTCAAAACAACTGATTCATGACAAACTTCTCTATCAACTAAACCAGACCAACTTATCTGATAATAAACAAATAAAATAATTGCAAATCCTAAAATCAACAAAATAATTCCAACTACACTACCTGCTGCAATTGCTTTTTTATTTTTATTTAACATTTTAAATCGTAGCAAATTTATTTATAAGAGAGGTTATCGCAAAAACTAAAATAACAAAAAATAAAATATATAAAATAATTTTCCCAAGTTTTTCTAAACTCATTGCTTTTTTGTTTTTATTAAACATTTTCATTAACACCCTTTATGTGGATAATATTTAACTAAATAAGCAATATCTTTCCTTGAAAATTCAAATTCAACTGGAGACTGGTAATTTCCTAACCTAGTTTCACTTACTGTTGGACCAAGCCCCACATTAACAACAATGCTATCTTTTTCAAAACCAACAATTTTACCCCCTCCAGAAGATAAACTAACTTCAAATACATAACCGGTTTCACAAAAATTATCTAAAACTAATTTTGCTTTTTCTAAAAATAGATTATTTTCTACTTGTCGATCATCAAACATAAAAATTAAATCTTCAAAAATTTTAGTTTCTTCATTAATCTCAACAGGAAATTCTAAAATTTGTATAATAGTATTTTTTGTTTTAGAATATTGTGGAATCAAATCAAGAGATTCAGAAGTTTTAGAAATTTGAAGTGTTGTAATTTCAATTTCAAAACAACTCGAAAGCCCACTATTAAGCCACTTACTCCAAGAACAAGAAGAAGAAATCTCGACTTCTCTATCAACTGCCCCACAAATTCCTTCTTCAATGCATGCTTGCTCAACAGTTTCTCGTTTAGGAATTGTATTTGAACTTAAAGATGGAGCAGGACAAATACATAATTTTTTATCTACATCCATCAAAACCCATTCATTAGGAACTTGTAAGAGATACTCCCTACTCTCCCCATCTTCTAAAGATTCAGCAATAGAAACTATATCCTCCAAAGTTTCTTTAGCTTGTTGAGTTTTTGTTTTAGTTGCCATTAAACTATAAACCTGTGTTCCAAGATAAATAAGAATCAAAAGAGAAATTCCTGCAAGAATAAGTTTTAACATTTCTGACGATGTCCATGTTCCTGCTGCTTTTTTTGATTTAATCATCACCAACCACCCCCAGAACCTTCATTTACTCCGCCCCCAGAAAATCCTGCTTCTTGTTGATGTAATTTTTCAATCAACTCCTCAGCAACTTTTAATTCATCCTCTGACTTACAAAAAAGCCGCGCGCCAATTAAATGCGCACCATTAATTAAAATTAAATCTTCTTTTAAAATACTATTCTCTTTTAAAAACTTATATCCATCATAATTTCGAATAATTCCTTCATTAACCTTCAGAAGTTTATTTTGCATTAATGCAAATTCACTGTTTGAAACAGCAAAACTATAAGTTCCATCTTTATTTGCAATAACATAAGCTTCTTTAATATTTTTCCAATTACCTTCACTAAAAATCCACAAATCTCGTGCATCTCCAAAAATTAATTGCGTAATAAAATTTCCTTGCGGTTCATCACCAATAAAAGCAATTTTTTCAGTGCAACCTAATAAAATCAATTCATCTTTACTTAACAAAGTATAATCAATTTCTTCACCTTCAGGAAAATCATAACTCGGAATAGTTCTAATCCAACTTAAAATATTTATCCTAAAAATTAAAAATAAAACCAGCGCCAAAACCAATATAAAAACAATTGCATAAAATAATTGATTTATACTTACATTTGCTTTTTTCTGTTTTAAAAAAAAACTTCTCTGCGCCATTAATTCAACCTCAAGAAATTTTTTATTGATGCAATAACATTTCCCCCTGTATCACTTAAAATAAGATAAGTAGCAATTACAATTCCTGCTACAACTAAAGCCACAATCCAAGGTAAAAATTCAGACCAAACAACTGACCCTTTTTTCATCTTCAAACAAAACATTTTATTATTATAAATTTAACTTAAAGCTCCTGCTAAAACAATTGACGCTAAAATAAATAAAACAAGTATTGTGGCAAACGAAGTTGCAAAATAAAGCAACATTCCTTTAAACAAATTTTTCCCAACCTGATTTGTCTTACGAAGTTTATCTTCGCCAGAATCAATTGTCACAAGAGTATTTGTTAAAATAAAAATTATCTCAATAATATAAATTCCAATAATAATCTGCAAAAAATAAGTTGGAATCATATTTGCAAGAGGAAAAATTCCATCTGGCCCGAGCATTCCACCTAACCCCCCAAGATAAGAAACTTCTTCACCAAAAGAAGGAATTTGCAGTTTATTCAAAATCGTGGCAATCATTGCAGCTAAACCAACAACAACTCCTGAAAGCAACGGCGCTAAAAAAGTCATGTTACTTTTCATATCTGAAGCAACTTCAGCAAGCATATCTTTCAACCTCTGAGTAATTTTTTTAATATTTTTCACATATTCTGAAATAGACATTAAACTCACTGCAGCAATCTTCAAACCTTTTTTCGACGACTCAATTAAAATTCTCATAGAAGTTGCAATAAGTTGCGACGGATAATACATAATCGCGCCACGCTGTGAATCAAAAATCGCGTTTTCAACAGACAATCCTTGCTGAATATTATAATCCACTCTTCTAAAAAAATCTTCTGTATGCAACCCCTTTGATGATTTCGCAACTTTTCCAAAAACAAGTTCAGGTGGCACACCATTTCCTAATCTATTACCTAATTGAAACAAAGAAGAATTAAATTCCTTTTCAAGTTTATCTGTAGCTGATCTTTCCTTAATAATATTTTTTGTTTTCCGAGAATAAGCAATAGAAAATAATAACGCAATTCCTAATGGAAAAAACAAACTTAAAATTAAAGCTCCGGTTCCAAAAGGTCCTTTTCCATCAATAAAATTAAAAAACATTTCTGTTCCTAAAAAATCAAATCCAAGCCCAGCAAAACTATAATCTTGCTGTAACCCAATTAATTCAGGCAAGGGTGTATACTGAAAAATAAATGGAAAAAATGCTAAAATAAATAAAGGAATACAAACTAAAAATGCAAAAAAATACGGCGCCCTACTTTTATATTCATGATAATAAGGATTTCTTTCTAAAAGACGTGTCTCACCATAACCCCCAGGACGATTCAACATAATTTTATCTGTTAAATAAAAAACAAGAAACGGCACAACTAAATTAAATAAAACAAAAACATGAACAGCTTTTATCATTCCACCAAGCATTGCAGAAGCAAGAGGCAACAAAGCCAAAGCAAGAGTAGGTAAAACAATCCCAAGCATATAAACATTTGTCAACGGACTCTTAACTTCATGCGTGAATTTTAACATTTTGTCATAAACACCGTCGAGAACAACCTGTAATGCTTTTTCTAAAATAGAAATTCTCCTGGCATTACTCGGCTCAAACAAACTACTCTCAATTAAATGAAAACTTTCTATAAATTCAACATTATAATCTCTCCAGAACTCAAGATAATTATCTAAACTCTCTTTAATACTTGAAAATCTACCAACCTGCACATCATAAAATATTTTTTTAAAATCCAACGCAAGAGGATATTCTAAATGTTGCGAAGCAAAAGCAATTGCTTTTTCTAAATTCGGTGTGTGCCGCATATAAATCACAACATACAAAATACACGGAACCATTTGCGACGATGCTTTTAATCTCCATTTATTTGCCAACCGCTCTGGATATGCTTTCACAAAATAAAAAATAAAAACAGAAAGAACTGTGACTAAAACAAAAAATAAAATTGGAAAATTTTCTAAACCCCCAAAAATCAAAACATATGCAACTGAAATTAAAAGTCCAAGAATAAAAACTGCAACAAAACTCATAACAGAAAGTGCAAGTGCCTGCGAAGGTTCAACATCTAAATGCGCAACATCAAGATATTTTTTAATTTTAACGCGATCTTTTTCAGAAACATTTAATTTAATAAAACTTCCTAAACTTTTGCACCACTTTTCATATCGCGTCAACTCATGCGCCATCTCTTGCTTAAATTTTACATATTCTCGACTATAATTTACATCTTTAGGAAAACCTGTATTCATCTGTTGCTCAATCTTTGCCCCATATTTTTTGAGAATATCTTGAGCACCTGGTTTCTTGCCTGTCATTTCACCTCAATTTTACAAAAGAAAACTTATTAATAAATCTAACTAAATATTTTCAATCTCTCCCCCAACCATTTTTTCCATTCAGGAAAAACTCTTTCACTTAAAGGCAATCCAATTTCTTGTCGAATCTTATCAGAAATTTCATGAAAAGCATTATTAGATAAAACATTAAAAGGTGCTTCTAAAATTTCAGGTTTTCCTAATTTTTCTGCAGTCTCTACAATTTCTTTTTTGATTTTAGCCCGCAGCATAATATTATCATAAACAGCATCCCAGTTTCCAGCCCAACCCTTAACATTTGACGCAATTGATTTTATTGTTTCACACTCTCCATTAATTAAATCTTCAGTTGCAACTAATTCGTCTTTTTCAACATCATACTTCAGTAAATCCACAAAACCTTTTTCTTCTAATGGGTCTTTTGTCCAGTGCTTTCTTACTTCAGAAAGCTGCACCATTCTTTTCAGAGAATGCAAACCATCAGGAGTTTTAATTGGATTGCAAACTGCAATTAAATCTGTTGCTTTGAAACTTGTTATTGGCACATTAAGATCATTTACAACCCTGTCAAAAACCGCATAAGGTGATGCACCGTGAATTGTCCCTGCAACCACATTTGCCAAAGCTCCTACACGCATTGCCTCATAAAGTGCTTTTGCCTCGTCACTACGAACCTCACCAACAATTAAAGAAGAATCCCCCATTCTCAAAGAAGTCCTAATACCTTCTTCAGCAGAAACTTCTGTTGTTGTTTTCAATAAAGCGCTTCTTACTTTCATTCTCAAAATATCATATTTCAATTTCCTCATTGACTCAATAGGAAGTTCTAAAGAATCTTCAATAACAATAATTCTATAACGAGGAATAATCTCTAACATCAAACTTCCAAGCAAAGATGTTTTACCAGAAGATCTTGTTCCTGCAATAAGCAAAGTCCGAGAACCATCAATTAAAAAACTCATTAAACCTGCTGTAAAAGAATTTATCATTTTATTTTTAATAAACAAAGGAAGTGTCCATGGATTTTCTCTGTGTCTTCTAACTGCATAAGCTAAACCATCTGGAGAAAGCGGTTGCTGAATAATTGCAATTCTCGCTCGCATATTTCCAATTTCTAATTGAGTATCTAAAATCGGATTTGCCTCATCAAGAGGTCTGCCTGAAACCATACGAAACTTTGCTGCCCAAGAATCAATATCTTCTTGACTCGGCAAAATATTTGTTGAACACTCGTCATAATTTCCATGCCTCACAAAAATATTTGTCAATGGAATCGGCGCATTTAAAACCACATCCTGTAATTTTTTATCTTGCAACAAAACCTCAATCAACCCAAAACCCATTGTATGTCTAATTAAAATCGTCGATAATAAATTCAAATCTTTATAATCAATATTAATTCCTTTATTCTGAGCAAGGTCCCTTAACAAATCTTTTGCAATATTAAAAAAAACTTGCCTAACTCTCTGGGTATCTGTAAACTCCTCTGCTTTTGGCTGGTGTTTTATTAAAACCCCTCGAGCAAGATTCAGCAAAACCTGGTAATCTTCTTTAAGAGAATTTTCAGGAGGGTTTAAATGATAAATTAATTTTGCCTCATCTTTTCTTTTCAAAATCGTCACAACAGACTCATCATAATCTGCTCCAAAAATTTTATATTGATTCACAATTTCAGCGTCGTCAGGTAAATCTGAAACAAGCCGTGTAAAAGTAAAATTTGGAATAATATCGGCTCGAAAAAGTTTATAATAAATCTCCCGATCTCCTGTAGAATAATCTCTCAAATATTTCAAAGCTTCCTGAATCAATTTTGTCTTTTCTAAAAATTGCAGAATTTTTTCTAAAAAATTCAAATAATTTGCCTGCGAAGATTTTTCAAATGATTCTGGAAGTTTATCAAGATAAATTTTCTCTTTAATCATAAGATTTTTTATTTTCGAATAAGCTGCAACTGGATCTGACTTTAACAAAAACAAAAAATTAAATAATTCATTATATCGCTTTGTAAAAATTTCATCGTTTCTCGGAGAAAGTTTCTCATAAGAAAGAATCTTCTCTTGTTTTAAAAAATAAATATAAAGTTGTGCAATCTCCTGCAACATCAATGTTTCTTTAGAATCATAATTATAATTTTTCTGTTGAACAAAAATAATTCTCGAAGCATTTGAATTCTCAATCAAAATATCAATTGTCCTTGACATAATTTCTGGATGCTCAGCTAAATTCGGCACAAAATTAGCCCCCATACAATTTACATACAAAACATCTTCGCCTGCCTCGCGCTTAATTTTATAAGAAAAAAATTGCCCTTGCGCTTGTTGCCCAACCTCTTTTACCATATTAAAAAAAAGCAAAAAGGGTTAATAAAGATTTATCTAATAACAATTAACAATCTCCTTCAAAAATATAATTAAAAGAATTTTTAAACTTTAATTCATTAAAATTAAAATGGAAGAACAAGGCTATGGGGGATTTTTAGAAGGTTTTTCAATCAAGGTTAGAGATCTCGAAGAAAAACAAAGAATTGTAAAAGACAGATTATTGTTAATAGGGAAAAATTTAATAGAAACAAAAGAAGAAACATCAAAAGAAATTTTAGAATTAAAACAAACTGTTGAACTTATGAAAGAAGATTTAGAAAAAATAAAATCTTTTTTAGAAAATATTTCAGAGGAATTTTCAAAATTTGCAAGACGAGAGGATCTAGAAATTTTGGCAAAACAAGCTAAAATGTTTCAGCCATTAGAATTTTTAGAAAAAGAAAAATAATTATAAACTAAGAAAACTTAAAAATAACATGGGAGCACTGGACCAAATAATGAAAATGAAATCACAAGGCATGAACGAAAGCGATATTATAAGAAATCTTCAGCAACAAGGAATTGCGCCAAATGAAATTAATAATGCATTAAGTCAAGCACAAATAAAAAATGCTGTTTCTCCTGGACCAAATCAAGAACAAGCCCCTCAAGAACAAATGCAGCCTTCTATAATGGAAAATGCTCCTGAAACACAAGCCCCTCAACAAACCCCTCAAAATCAATTTCAACAACCTCAACAAAACTATCTGCAACAAAATTATCAACCGCAAACACAAGAAGTTTCTCAGCAACCCCCAATGCAAGATTATTATCCTCAAGAACAATATTACCAGCCACAAAATTATTCTCAACAATATGCAAATAATTTTGATACTGATATGGTAATAGAAATTTCAGAACAAGTTTTCAACGAAAAAATAAAAAATATTGAGAGAGAATTATCTCAATTAATTCAATTCAAAGCAATTGCTGCTGCAAAAATAGAAAATATTTCAATTCGCTTAAAAAAAATTGAAACAATGATTGATAAATTGCAAATTTCAATTCTCGACAAAATTTCTTCTTATACTGGAAATATCAGTTCTATAAAAAAAGAAATGACAATGATGCAAGATTCTTTCAGCAAAGCACTTCCTTCAATTGTAAAACACCACAAACACAAAAAATCTTCAACTTCAAAACATAAAAAGAAAAAATAAAAATATTTGAAAACTCTTTCTAGAATCTAACAAATAAAAATCTCGCCTAACTCTATTCTCTCTGCAATCAATCTTTTCCTTTAAACAAAGCATTTAATAAAGGCGATTCTGGAACTTGATCTGTTTTGTTTGCAGAACCAACAATCACTGCAATTAAAACTAAAATAAAAATCGCTCCAGCAACCATTGGCCAATTATCATGCCACCACCATCCTGCAGTCCAACTAAATACTCCTGCTGTTTGAATTAAAATTATCGCAACAATTAAAGCTCCAATCCCCATAAAAGTATATGTAACCCAACCTTCTTTTGGCAAAAATAATCCAACTAAAATTAAAAGTATAAGTATTATTGATAAACCAACACCAACTTTTGGAAAAATTTCCTGGAAAAACAAAGGCACAAACTCAAATTGAATTGCCATCAAACTAATTGCTAACGCAATAATGGCGCTAATTGTATTATTTGTTTTAACATCTTTTCCAAAAAATTGCATCTTACTTAACAATCCAAAAATTACTGCAAAAAGTAAAATAAATGGAAGTAAATAAGCAAAAATTCCTTCTCTCTGCCAAGTATAAATCATTTCCTGAATTCCACCACCATAATAACCATACCAAGCAGACATCAAAACCTCTTCTATCATAAATTAATTTAGAAAAATATCTTTAAATATGTTTCTATAATCAGTCGCTATCAGAACTTTTTTTCACAATAACTGCTAAAACAATTGCGATCACAACAATAAAAAGTGCATTTGTCCAAAAACTTCTACTCCAACCTTGGTAAAATAAAAAATTCATCCAAGAATTTGTCGTTCCTGAAGACCAGATCAAAGCAATTAAAACTGCAACAACACTAACAATTCCCACAACCCATTTTAGATTTTTTGTTATTCCAAAATCTCCACTACTCCCTGTTGCAAATCCATAAATCATTAAAAAAACCAAAACAATAATAAGTGCAACTGTCAAAAATAAAATCATATTTGAAACAATATCTTTAGGATATGCAAACCCGACGAAAATTAATCCAATAACAAACGCAACAATTGCGTCTAATTGTTTAACATCGCTCCCAAGAACTTTTGTTTTTTCAAGAATAGCGAATACAACTACAAACACTAACAAAAAAGGGAGAATAAATTCAGTAAAAACCCAATTTTGAAATATTGTTTCTCCTGCCATAATTTTATTTGCCAAATAAGATTTAAATATGTTTCTATAAAAAAATGATTAGCTTGCTCTGCTCGCAATTAAAAATTTTTACAAATAATCAAAACTTCAAAAATAAATAAGGCAATATACAGATAAAAAATATTAAAATTATAAAATTAATCTCAATCTATAACAAAAAATTTCATTTCTTATAAAATTAAACAAGATCTGCAGGAAGTTCTTCCATTTCTGATTCTGGGGTGGGCAATGCAGATTTATTAATTATAAAAACATCTCCAATTGCTTTAACAAATTGATGAGGAATTATAACTCCTCGTGCCCCGCCAATAAGAGACATTATACTTCCACCAACTTTTATTCTCCAACTATCAATTTTATTTTCATGAAGGTTTGCCTCTTCAATTTCCCCAAAAAGAGACCCATCATCAGTATAAACTTTGCAGCCAAGCACATCTGTTATTTTTTTAATTCTCATAAAATTCATTAATCAACTTTCTTTAAATACTTTTCCGTGTTTTATTATCAATATTCAAGTAAACCTTTGACAAAACATTTATAAAAAATTTAGTCATTAAAATAAGATGTTAAATAAAAAAGAAATTTCAGTTTTCATTGTAGCGACACTAATTTTAGGATTTTGCGTGTCTTTAGCAGACTTAAACTGGAGAACTTTTCTCTATGGAATTTTATCAATTTTTTTAATTTTATTAATAAATATTTTAGCAAAAAAAATCACAGGTTATTATTTAGAGTCAGAAGTTGAAATAAAACTTTGGCAAGTTAAACAATACTGGTTTAAATCAACATATAAATTTAAACGTCCTACACCAATGGGAATTTTTCTGCCAATAATTTTTTCAGTTTTAACTCTCGGCCATTTAACTTGGCTCGCATCTTTGATTTTTGATGTAAAAGCAAAAGTTTATCGGGCTGCAAAAAGGCACGGCTTATATAGTTTCTCAGAAATGTCAGAATTTCATATCGGACTTATTGCAGCTGCAGGAATTTTTGCAAATCTCTTCATAGCATTTATTAGTTATTTAATAAATCTGCCAATAGAAATGAATTTTGTAACACTAAGTATTTGGTTTTGTTTTTTTAACATGCTTCCTATTGCAGATTTAGACGGAAACAAAATTTTCTTTGGCAACATCGTGCTCTGGGCATTTACTGCAACAATAACCTTGATCGCAGTGCTTGCAACAATCATAATTATCTAAAATGCAAAAACAAAAAACATCTTTTTTCAAATCTAAAAAAACAACCTGGACATTTGCAATAATTTCATTTCTCGCAGGATTTTTATTTCTAAAAAACAACCCAACAGGAAATGTCGTGCTAAGCAATTATTATCCAATTAATTTAATTTCTGTTGTCGGAATGTTATTAATTTTCTGTTCACTAATACTTGCATTATATTCTATAAGAAAATGAACTTCCTAAAAGGGATTTCTCCAAGAGAATATCAGAAAAAAATCTTTGAAACTTGTCAGAAGAAAAATTGTTTAGTTGTGCTTCCCACTGGATTAGGCAAAACCCTGATTGCAATTATGTTAACAATTGATAGAATGCGAAAATTTCCTGACCAGAAAATTGTTTTTTTAGCGCCAACAAAACCACTTGCTGACCAGCACATTAATTCATTTAAAAAACACTTACCAGAACTTTTCGCAGAAATGCAATTATTTACAGGCCAAATCAAAGCAGAAAAAAGAAAACAACTCTGGCAAACAGCAGACATAATTTTCTCAACCCCCCAATGTGTTGCAAATGACTTAAAAAATAATTTATATAATTTAGAAAATGTTTCATTATTAATAGAAGACGAAGCTCACCGATGTTTAAAAAATTATGATTATAATTATTTAGCTAAAGAATATAAAAAACAAGCAAAAAATCCTCGAATTATTGGTTTGACTGCCTCGCCAGGAAGTAACAAAGAAAAAATTAAATCAATTTGTAAAAATCTTTCAGTAGAAGAAGTTGAATTGCGAACAAGAGACAGCCAAGATGTTAAAGAATATTTGCAAGAACTTGAATTTAGAAAAATTTTAATAGATTTCCCTTCAGAACTTGAAGAAATCAGACAGGTTTTAAAACAACTCATATCACAATATGTTGAAGAACTCAGAAGAAGGCATGTATTATTTGGATTTGCAAATAAAATCAAATTAATTGAACTTCAAAAAAAAATATCTGCAACAATTTCACGGGGAAATAAAAATTTTAATTATTTTTTGGCTGCAAGTGCATGCGCGCAAGCAATAAAACTCCAACATTCCTTAGAACTTTTAGAAACTCAAACCCTCAAAGGATTTAACAACTATTTAAAAGAACTTTTTAATCAAGCTGCAAAAGCAAAAAGTAAAGGTGTGCAAAAATTAGTAAACAAAAAAGAATTTAATTATATTTATTCTTCATCTACAGAACTTCTTGCAAAAAATAAAGAACATCCAAAAATAAAAAAAATAATAGAAATAATAAAAACAGAAAAACAGAAAAATAAAGATTTAAAAATAATTATTTTTACACAATTTAGAGATACAGCATCGGTAATTTCAAAAGAAATAAACAAAATTCCTGAAATAAGCTCAAAAGTTTTTGTTGGCCAAGCAAAAAAAACTTCTGGAAAAGAATCTACTGGCTTAAGCCAAAAACAACAAAAACAAATTATACAAGAATTTGCAGAAGGTAAAACAAATGTTCTGTGCGCCACATCAATCGGAGAAGAAGGCCTAGACATACCTGAAGTTAATTTAGTTATTTTCTATGAAACAATCCCCAGTGCAATAAGAAAAATTCAGCGAGCTGGAAGAACCGCAAGATTAATGCAAGGAAAATTAATAATGCTAATTACAAAAAAAACACGAGACGAAACTTTTTATTATGTTTCAAGAAACAAAGAAAAACACATGCACCAAGCAATCCATTCAATTAAAGATGAAATAAAAAATGGTTTAAGTTTCCAAAAAAATCTAAAAGATTTTGAAAAATGAAAAGATGTTTTATTGCAATTAACATTCCTAAAAATATAAAAAATAAAATTTATGAAATTCAAAATCAACTTCCAGAATTTATTGGTAAAAAAACTAAATTAGAAAACCTACATTTAACTTTAAAATTTTTAGGAGAAATCAATGAAGACAAAATTGAAAAAATAAAAGAAAAATTAAAACAAACAAAATTTAAAAAATTCAACACCACCCTCGACGAAGTTGGAGTTTTCTCAGAAAAATTCATAAAGATCCTCTGGTTACATTTAACAAACTGCACAGAACTGCAAAAACAAATTGATAATTCCTTGCAAGATTTATTTAAACCAGAATTTAGATTTATGAGCCACATTACAATTGCACGAGTCAAAAAAATACAAAATAAAAATCAATTTTTAGAAAATTTGAAAAAAATAAAAATTCCTGAGATTAAATTCCACATAGATAAATTTTATTTAATGTCTTCGGAATTATCTTCTCAAGACCCAAAATATAAAATTATTGAAGAATATAATTTAGTTGATTAATAAAAAATATAATCTAAAAAGTAAAATAAAATTTAAATAACTATTGTATTTTATAATATATATTTTAGAGTATATATGTTTAAAATTCAAAAAAGGTTAGATATATTTTAATGAGAGATTTCCAAAGAAAAAAAGAGCTTCTAACAGAAATGATTTATCTTTTTGATTTTCCAGATAAAGGAGGAAGAGCTGGAATTGACAGATGGTATAATCAACTTTCTAAACAAGATCAAAGATTAATTCAACCTGCTTATAATTTTATTAGTAAACAAAGAATTTTTGATTTAAAAATTATACAAAATGAACTTTCACGAACATTAGGAATAAGGGCATCTTAAAATTTTTCATCTAAAAGATTTTTGAAAATCTCAGATTTTTTGCCGAGAATTTTTTTCAATTCTTCTTCTGTAGAATTAAAAATATTTTTCAAACTTCCAAATTCTTTTAAAAGTTTTTTAGATGTTTTTGCGCCAATTCCTGGAAAACCCTCAAGAATAAATTGCATTTGTTCTTTTTTGCTAAGTGCTTTTTTCGTAGCGCGTAAATTTGACTCGCGCTTTTTCTTTTTTGCAATCACACTTAAAAATTTTGCAGTATCTTTATAATCTTTTGAAAAAATAATTGGAACCTGATAACTTAAAATTATTGACAACAAAAACCCCCTAATAGCATTTGCATTTACTCCATTTGCATTAGAATCATTATATAATTCTTGTTCTTCAATTCCTTCAATAATCAAAATCCGTTTTTCATATTGTTGCATTTGCTCAAGCTGTTTAAACAATCTTTTATTTATCATAGAAGAAATAAAATCTGAAACAGTTTTTCTCTCAACAGCAATGTTATTTATTAAAAAATCTGCAACAGGCAAAATTTTAAATTCAACTTCAAAATCTTCTGCAATTAATTCAGAAATCACTAAAGAATTTTTCTCACGATAATCTACTAAAATCTTCACTTTCGCAACATTATTTTTCTTTATTATTTTTTCTCTTGGTTTTGAAAAAATATCTAAAATTTTTCTCATAAAATTAGAAATAGAACCTATTTAAAAAGATTTATCTCATTTCTTGTCTGGTAATTGTTTCAACACTTTCTGATTGTTCTCTAGAATCTTTAAAAATATTTACATAATTAACAAAAATATTTTTATAACAACTCCCCCAAAACCTTAGCTCCGAGTTTAATTGTCAAACCATCTTTATCTTTTTCAGGATTTATTTCAACAATATCCACAGCCCTCAAATTTTTCATTTTATTTATTCGCTGAATTAAATAAATAAATTCTCTTGATGACAAACCTCCTGGTTCCTTATAGCCAGTTGCAGGAGCAAAACACGGATCAATAACATCAATATCAATTGAAACATAAAGTTCCTTGCCTTGCGCAAACTCCATAATAATTTCACAAGTATCTTGCAAATATTCTTTAAACTGATTAATTGAAATCTTTCTTATTTTATTTTTTTCTAAAAACTCAATTTCTTGTTTATCAAAATTTCGCGCACCAACTAATAAAATATTTTCAACAGCAAAACCTGCCTCAACCAAAGCTCTCAACCACTCTTCATGTGTAGGCATATTTTTATCAACTGGCTTCATACAATCAGCATGCGCATCAAAAACAATCAAACAAGGTTTTTTATCCTCACTATTTTTACAATTCTCTAAAAAAGCCTTTGCTAAAGAATAACTAATAGAATGATCTCCTCCTAAAAAAACAACTTTAGGTTTTGTTTCAAAAATCTCGCACGCATTTTTATAAATTAAATTATTTGCAGATTCTAAATTTGAATTATCTAAATGAATTTCTTCTAAATCCAATAAACCAACATTAATTGGTTTTCCTTGTTCATTTGAATAAATTTCTTGTAAACTTTCAAGTATAAAATTCCCTGCTTTCTCACAACCCTTTGTCTTTCCCAGACCATTTATCCCAGGAACTTTTACAACAAACATAAATTATAATAAAAAATTAGATTTAAAAATTTAAGCCCTATTTCTTCTTACTATTTTGTAGAAGATTTTTTCTTTTTTGAATTTTTAGTTTTCTTTTTAGAAGATTTTTTCACAGGATGATAAACAATTTTCTCATGAGTTGTTTTTTTCACAATTTTTTGTCTTGATGCGACTCTTCCTGAACTAGGTTTTTTCTTAGATTTATTTTTAGCACTTTTAGTTTTTAGTTTTTTAATTTTTTTTACAACTTTCTTTTTTACACTTTTTTTAACAGGAGACTTTACACTTACAATAGATTTTGCACTAAGATTTTTTTTAGTTCTCATAATTTCTGATTTAGCCTTAGATTTAGAAGTTTTTTTAACAGAAGGTTTTGGCAACCTAAATCTTGTCTCAGGTTTTGCAGAACTTGCTGACGGAAATTGTCTTTTAAAATTAAAAACCTGTTTCTGAGTTACTTGAGAAGGTTTAGGATAAATATTTTGTTTAGGAACTTTGTAAACAGCTGGCTCTTTTTGCATCTGCACAGGTTGTTTCATCATTAATGATTGCGGCTTTGGAAAAAATCCTGGTTTTTGTTGAACAGGTTTTTTTTGTTCAGGAATTTTTTCTACAATTTTTGGTTTAGTTTCTCCACCTGTTTTAATTTTAGGAACTTCAAAACTTTTTTTCTCAGTTTTAATTGCCAAAGGTTTTTCAGCTTCTTGTTTTTTTACTATTGGCCCAAATCCTGAAATTTTTTTCACTCCAGTTTTTTCATCTGGTTTTCTTGGATTTGCTTGTTTTAAATTAGTTCCAGAAAATCCTTGTTTATTTTTTCTTTTTTTAAGAATAATTACAATCACAATAATTAATATAATTAAAATTAACAAAACCCCTAATAAAATCCACAACCATAAATAATTTGGCTCTGGCTCGCAATCTTCTTCACATGTAAAACTGCTTTCCCCGCCATTACAAATTCCATCTCCGCAATAAGGATCAATACTAATTTTTTCGCAATCAGCAGGACATGATTCATAATCTTCATCTAAATTGCAAATTCCATCTCCACAAAAACTTTCTGCTTGAGCATCAATAACTGCAAATGAAACAGATTTTTTCTTCTCAGAACTAAACGAACTATGTTTGCTTGCATAAACATCAATTACATTGCCACCTTTTCTCGCAGTAATTGTCGGATTATCATCAGGATCAAATTCAATCTTACTTCCTGAATTTAAAGAATATCTCCAATATTGTGCAATATAATAAGGATCTTTAACTCTTAGTTGAATAGATGTTCTATCATAAGTAATATTTCCTGGAGAAAAAATAATTATTTTAATTGAAGAACTGCCAGGACCTGGGGGATCTGGAGGATCTGGGCCTGGAGCAGTATATCCACAATGCCCTTCAACATAATCTGGAAGAGTTCCACCACTATTTTCCCATAAACCTGTTACACCACAAGTTCTAATTAATTCTTCACCATCACAATCATCTTCACCTGGAGCACATTCTTTTCCACTAATAAAATTCCAGATTGTATCTATAAGATTTCCTTGTTCTATAATTGGTTCAAATTTTGAACCACAAGTGCCGTCAGAACATTCTGAACTTTCACACTCATAATTATTCAAACATGTTTCTCCTTCTTTAATCAACACATGCCAAATTCCATCGTTGCCACAATATTTTCCATCTTGAACATCTCCAACAACATAACATAAATCTCCTTCATCAACAGCGCAAACACCTGGCAACAAAATCAGAGATAAAAAAATTACTGCGAAAATTCCTACTAAAAAAAAAGTTTTTTTCATTTTATAATTCACAGACCTTGCCGATAACCTGAACTAAATCTTTATGATTTGTATTAGCATGGGTTGTGCATGCATTACTTGAACCTTTTTCAGATAAATAATCATAGGGTTTTCTTGTCCCTACACAGATTTTTTGTGCAGAATCTCTACAAGCTTCAGTATCAATATATTCCTCACCAACACAATCAGCTTCACTATAATAACTAATCCCTGTTCCAGTTGTTTGAAATTCAATATATCCGTTAGGACACCCAAGATGTTTTCCACTTGGGCATGAACTTCCAGTGCAACCTGTTTTTTCTAAATTATTTTGAACAACAGTTTTATCATCAGTACTAACAACCCCATCTCTATTAATATCAGCACCATAACACCAATCATTATTTGCAGAACATGTGTCATCTCCTTCCATTCCAGCAACAAAAGCTAAATCATCAGAATCCACATCACCATCTCTATTAATATCAGCACCATAACACCATTCTAAAGGTGTTGAACTACAAACTGGGAAGGTGTCTATAAAAGTCAAAATATTAACCCCGTCAGGAGAATATTCATAAGTCCCTTCTGTAAGGAATAAATTTATAATTGTAGCATCCCGAGTTTGAATTATGTCATTTCCGTCGACATCTGCAGCATCTTCGTTAACAAATCTCACTCCAATTGGAGATTCAGCATTTTCAAGAAGTTGATTAACATAATTAATATCATTTCCATTAGCAACATACATCTCAATTAAATAACTATCCATGGCACTAATCCAACCATTTCCATCAACATCTCCATAATTCCCACAAGGAATTTCTCTAACATTATTTTCAGGATTATCTTGTTTCCAGCAAGCTACAACTTCTAACATTTTTGCTTCAGTTATCAAAGTTCCATCACTCAAACTTTCACCATTTTCCTCCATGTCAACAATATCTAACATTTCTTGATCACTTATTTCCCCATCTTGATTAACATCAACTTCAGCATGTGAACAAATCCCTGATCGTTCAACACACGCACCATCAACACATCCGTTTGGACAATTATAATAAGATGTCTCATAAATATGACCTTCAGAATTATCACAAGTATATTCTATTAAATCTGCTCCCAGTACAAAATCAACATAAGTAACTATCCCTACCTTAGAAGCATATCTAATATCTTCTATGTTCAATGGAACCCCGTTACTTAAAATAGTTGATTGATACTCTTCATAAAGCTGGTTGCAAGTCTCCGCACCGCCATTAATTGAAACGCAAAGTGTACAAGGACCCTCACTAAACATTACGTTAAGTTTAATTTTATAAGTATTTCCTTCAAAAGTAAAAGTTGTAAAAGAATCTTCTTCAATTCTTCCAGAATAAATAGAATTTGTTGGACTTTTATACTCTTGGGATGACAAACAAGAATCTTCTCTTATTATATAAAAATTATGAACTAAATCATAATAATAAACTAATTCTCCCTTAACAAAGTAATCCTCTCCTCCGTCGCTGTCTGTGCAGATTTCTTCATCCACAACACAACATAATCCACTTGGATCACAATCTTTTTGCCCAATTGAAGTTGTGCCTGAAGCACATGGTCCAGGTGATTTGCATTCTCCTCCAGCAGCAATACATTCTTGTCCTGAAGGACCGGGTGTAGCAAATCCTTCCAAACACTCATCAAAATGATCTCCTGGTGTGAAAATATCTTTTACCCAACAATAAATTTCTTGTAAAAGATTTGTTTGTGCCTTTAATTCATCACCAATTGAAACACAAACTCCGTCAATACAAACATTACTCTTACACTCATAATCATTAGAACAATCATCTCCATTTATTTTAGTTGTGTTAAATTCAAGTGTTGCAGGATTACAATATTTCTCAATTCCTCTAATTTTCATTCTTGTCCCAGGATTTATTCCAACACCTAATTTTGTTGGATGCTGGCATGTTTTCCCTTGAACTAATTCCTCAACACACGCACCATCAACACACTGATAATCACAAACAAAATTAATTTTATCAACAAACCCATTTCCATTACAATATCCTTCTACAAGAGTCCTACCATCACCTAAACATCTATCTTCTAAATTCACTGATTCATAACTTAAATTTGTTCCTGCAACAGTTCCTTTTTCATTATAATTAATTCCTCCATCACCATCATCACAATATGCAGGAGCATTCACCTCGCAATTTAATTCATCATATCTGCTGTTTGCATAAGAAGCATGATCCATTGTAAACAAACCATCTTGATTAGAATCAATACAATTTTGTAAATAATTTTTTAAAACAGGACAAGCAACTGCATCAACATAATTTTGATTTACTGTAATTTTTCCACCAACTTGATCTTTGTAAAGATTTCCTAAAAGAATTAAATCCTCTGTAGTTGTTCCATCTTCACAATTAAAATCTAAATCTTCGCAAGTTTCAATTCCTAACTCGCAATTTAATGCAGTATATTGGCCAGAAGCATAAGTAAGTTGTTCAGGCATTAATTGCCCTTTAGAATCAATACAAGCTTGCAAATAATTTTTCAAATAAAGACAACTAACATCATCAATATAATCTTGATCAACATCAATTTTATTATCAAACTGATCAGTAAAAATATCTCCTAAAAAATAAAGATCATTTTGATCTGCGCCATGATTACAATCAAAATCTAAATTTCTACAATTATCTATAACAACTTCTACCTCATCACCAGTTCCAGTTGATTCAAATTTCCAACATTTTCTATTTTGCCAAATAGCTTCAGTATTAAAAGGAGCTTCTCCTAAATCTGGACACTGGACAACTTTCCATTTTCCATTTCCAAAAACATATTCTGTTGTGGTAGGAACTGACTCAATTCCAACAATACCCTCTGATTCATCAACAAATAAACCTGCCCAACCAGATTCTTCTGCAGGAGTTTGTGCTGTTCTCCACAAACCATTCCAACACAATAATCTTGGCTCAGGCCATCCTAAATTTAAAATACTCCCATGGGTTGTCGGGTAATCTTCTAAACTATGTGGGAGGTAATAACATCTCTCTCCTTCTCCGACAACATGCCCTGTAAAATTTTGCAATGGAGTAAAATTAAAAGCAACTGCAAACAATAAAGTTGCTACAAGAATTACTAAAAATATTCTCCATCCTCTTTTCATGTGTTATTTAAAAAAAACAACTTTATAAATATTTCTTTAATCTTACCCAACTTGTTTTTTATCACCCATAAACTTTTTCCCTTGTATCTATATCAAAAACTAACCAAGTATTTTTTTGCGACTCTAACAAAATTCTATATCCTCCAATCCTCAATCTAAAACAACTTTTATAACCATGTAATTTTTTAACATCAACTCTTTTTTCATTTTGCAACGCCCCTAATTTTATATTAATCAAATTCCGCACATTAAAAGGCAATTTAAAATATTTCTTTTTTGCTTTAGAAGAAAACTCAAGCTTTTTCATCTGAAAATATGCCTCCATACTGAAGATGTATAAAAATTAATAAATTAATTTTTTTCATGCTCTGCTAAAATTTCTTTAAAAGAAATTGTCGCTCCTTTTTTAAATTCTTGCAAAGCTTCTCTTCTCAAACTCTCGCTTGAATTAGAAAGAGGTAAAAAAGGTTCAATAAAATGCCAAATAACATCATCATAAGAATCTAGCAAAAGCTGTTCCTTAAGTTTTGTCATTGCAAGATGTGTTTCTTCTTTAATTCTAAGTTGCATACAAAAAGAATACTTTTAGTATTTATATATTTTTTGATTTAAAGACTCGCTCGCTTTGCTCGCTCATTAATTTGAATTTCTAAACCTGATAATTATTAAAACAATTACAGATAACAAAACTATTGCACCAATAATATAATAAGTATATTTGTAATCTGGTCCAGGTGAAGGACTTGGAGAATCTCTTTTCTCAGTTATAATTAAAATATCTTTTAAATTTTCATCACTAGTATCAAGATTATAATATTCCCAAACCCATTCATCTTCAGAAATTTTATTTATAGGATAATATTCATTAAACTCTACCCTAAGATTTTCTCCTTTTATTGTTATTTTTTCATGATCTGCTTTTGTAAATGTGGATAAACTATCAAGATAATATGCAAATGGCAGAATTATTTCCTGCGAGATTTTTATTGTGTTAACTTGTTGAGGCAATAAATCAAATTCAACTCCTGCAAATTTCCCTCCATCTATTTCATAAATTTCTGCAAAAAATGAACCTTCAACAGAAGAACTCACATGACCATGTTCAAGATTATTATTTATATTAAACCATGTTGCATGCTCGGCTACTTCAACATCCCTACAGGAACCATAACACTCTTCCCCTTTAGCTTTCAAATAAACAAGCGATTTAATTTTTTCTTTTTCATTAGAATAAACTTCAAATGTTGCAGTCAAATAACTCATTCCTTCCTCACTAAAATCAATTTTAACAATCGCGTCTCGTAATTCTACATTCAAATTCTTATCTAAAATTATCCCTGAAGTTTCGTCAACTTGTTGAATTATTATATCTGCGCTAATAACTGGTAAAATCAAAAATACTGCAACCATTAATAAGATTATTTTTTCTTTCATTCCATTCCCAAGAAATTAACATTTAAAAACACGCCGATAAGTTCAAACAAATTTGAATTAAACTGCTTTTTCAACCTCAGGCACCAACGCAACAAAACTATTTTTCTTTAAAACATCTGCAGCAATTTTTTTCACATCTTCTACCTTAACTTTTTTCACATTATTTCCATACTCATAAAATTCTTCAGCATCTCCATCAACTTCATGTGAAACTAATTCTACCATTTGCAACTGAGAATCCTCCACCGCAATTTTATAATTTCCAATCATCTGAGTCTTCACAGAATTTAATTCTTTTTCACTTAAATTTTTAGAAACTTTTTCAAATTCTTTTAAAATTAATTTTTTAACTTTTTCAACATTTTCAGGAGTTGTGCCAACATAAATTAAATTATAAGAATAATTTTTTGCAATATCTGACTCACCCTTAATTGCATAAGCTAAATTTCTTTTTTCTCTGATTTCTTCAAATAATCGTGATGACATTCCTCCTGCCATTAAAACATTTAAAACACGCGCAGCATAATTTAATTTATTTTCAGCAAGAGGAACATGATAAGCAAAAACCAAATTCGCCTGATCAATGCCTTTTCTTTTGAAAATTTTTTGATTATTTTTTAATTTAATTTTTAATTGAGGCACAGAACTTTTTTCATCACCAAAATTTTTTTCTGCAAAATTTACAATCTCATCAAAATCAGCATCGCCAACAACACATAAAATCAAATTATTTGGCGTGTAAATTTTTTTAAATTTTTCAACAATCTTTTTTCTATCAATAGAACTCATTGTTTCATAAGTGCCAATCAGCGACGGACCAAAAGGTTTTTCATAAAGTTGATTTTTAATCTCATCAATAACAAAAACAGCAGGAATATCTTTCCGCATTTTAATTTCTTCAAAAATAACCTTCCTCTCTTTTTCAAGTTCTTTCTCATCAAACAAAGGATTTTTCACCATGTCGCCTAAAACTTCCAAAGCAATTTTCAATTTATCTGACGGAATTTTGCACCAATAAGCAGTAATTGACTCTTCTGTAAAACCATTTAATTCGCCACCGTTCCGCTCTATTTCTTCTGCAATTTTCTTCGCATTTCTCGAAGGAGTTCCTTTGTAAAGCATGTGCTCAATAAAATGCGAGATTCCTTTTTCATTTTCAGTTTCATTTACCCCGCCATTACGCACAGCAAACATCACAGACACCACAGGCAAGTCCCTTTTTTCAAAAAGAACAGTCATGTTATTTTTCAAAACCTTACGACGAAAATCAGTTTTCATATTTAAAATAAAAATAAATAGTATATAAAATTAATTGAATTAATTAAATAAAACTTCTTTCTTACTCAATTTCTTATCTTGAAAAACAGCAACATTATTTGGTTCTAAATCTTGTTTTGTTAAAAACCAAGCAAATTTCAGAAAATTCTGAGAAAGAGAATTTTCCATATTTAATTTATACATATCAGATTTTCCAACTCTTCGCGTTTTCACAATAATTCCTTTTTTCAAAAATTCATCAAAAAAACTAATCAAAGAATTATAACTAATATTTGCTTCTCTTGCCATATCAGTCATATTAAAATCAAAAAAATGATTTCCAATTAAAAAATTCAAAAATCTTAATTTAGGGGTATCTCCAAAATATTCTAAAAACGCAGATTGATTTTTATCTTTCATTTTATTACTCAGATTATTTAAATTTCTTAAATTTCTTAAATTTCTTAAATTTCTTAAATTTATAAATGTTTCTTTTTTAGAGATTTAAACTATCATTATGAGAAACATTTAAATATCTTATTTTTCTAAAATAATTATGGAAAAAGAAAAAGCTCGACTAATGTTTAAACTTGCTTTTTCAAAAAGAAATTGGGGCGCAAAATATGATAGAAAAGAGCATTATAAAAAATTTCCAAACTTAGATAAAATAATAAAAGATCTAAATAAAATTAATTGGTTATTAATAAAAAAGAAACCAAACTATATTGGAATTTCATTAAATCCAAAATACAAAAAAGAAATTATTTTATTTATTGAAGAACATTTACCAGAATTAAAATATTATATTCATTAATAACAATTATCTGCATTACATTCTAAGCCATCACAATTCTTACAACCACTAAAAGAAATTGATGAATCACAAGATAAACTATATGATTTACAATATAAAGCATAATAACTATTTGCCTCAAGAATTACTGAACGCGGCTGCGCGTGATCTTCGCACTTCGCCACTAATTTTCCAAGATTTCCATCTTTATCTGATTCATATAAGTTCCCCCAACTATCCCCTGGCCAATGAGAACACTCCAAAAGAATCCAAGATACTTCTTGTCTAATCGGAGAATATAAATATTCAATATTAGTTCCTTGCCCTAAAACATCACTATCAAGATTTTTATCAACATATTTTTCTTCAGGTTCTTCAACAGGTTCTTCTCCATAAACACTGCAGGATCCTCCAAGACCTAAAAAATTAGGCGTGAACACACAAACATCTTCCCATGCACATTCAACTTCACACTCTTCTCTGTCACAAATATTAAAAGCACCTTTACCGCATTCCCCACATGATGAGCATGAACTTCCATCACCTACAACCCTCACAGTGATTGCATCACCATTAACATTTACTCCAGTTTCCTCAACTCCTTTAAAATTCCAAAAGTCAATCACAGACGGAGTTAAAACATAAGTTCCAACATCTGAAGAATCAAACTTTCCTGTTCCAAAAGGTCGCACTGTCGCAGACGAAGTTGTTGAATCAGCTGAAGCAGAACTTGTTCCCCCAGAAATCCCAAACCTATAGCTTTCTCTTGTCCTAATCAAATTTCCATTATCATCATAAACAGCGTCGTCAGCAGGAACATCAGAACTCAAAACATAACTTGGCTTTGAATCACCAACATTATAAGTAATTGTCCTCGATGAACTTTGCACAACAGGCTTTTGCGGTGCTTTGTTTATTGTAAATATTGCTGAATCGTATTCGAGAAGAATAGTAAAAGTGCCAGTATGAGCATAAACAATATAATTTTCTCCATTTGCAATTCCCCAATCTTCATCTGGAGATAATAATTCATTTAATGCATTTTGATCAAAATCGTGACTTGTCTCCCCATTAATAGAAATTATATCATCATCTCCTGCCACAACCCAAGGATTGCTAAAAAAATCTTCACCCTTTGATTGAAATCTATGGAGGAAAGTATTAGGACTTCCTCCCCGTATAATAGGATCATATTCCACGCCAGAATCAGCCTTTGCAATTCTAAATTCATACATCAACAACGAAGTCCCCTCCTGCATTTCAAACAACTTCTCCTGATTTGTAAATTCATCAACACTTGAAAATTTTTTTCCATTATAAGGATTTAATAAAATTGCCTGATGATCTGGAAAAGCACTTATTCCTCCATCACAATTATAATCAACATCATCAACAACACCATCACAATTATTATCAATTCCGTCACATGCTTCAGGATTTCCAGGATCTACTCGCGCATCATTATCATCACAATCATCTCCTGGGACATTTAAACATTTAGATAAATCTGCAATATAAAAATCAACTGATGAAGAATCATATCGTGCGCCTATCCGTAAGCTGCTAACTGTCGCAAAGTACCCTTCTTCAGAGGCCGGTAAAGGGTCGGGGATAAATTCACGAGGGGCATCCTCGCCAATGTATGCACTTGTAACACCTCCAATTTCAAAATCATACCCGATATAATTTATGCGGTCTTCTTCATTCCAAACAAACTTAATTTCATCTTCAGAAGTAAAAAGAGATTTTTCTGGTTCTTCAATTCTTAAATTTAAATAATTTTCATATTCTTCACTATCAGGATTATATGAACGAACAACACTTTCTGAAGGTGTTGAACTAAAATATCCATCTTGGTCAAAATCACAATAATAAACACCTTCTTGCTCTGGAGTTTTAAAAATTTTCACAGAAGAAGCTAAATCATTAATCTCATTGCCAACATAAGAAACATCTTGACTAAATGTTTTTGATTTTCCTTGATAATTTGTATTTTCATGTAAACTAACACTACAACCTTCTGAAATTTTCAGCGACGAAACAACATCATTAAATGGCTTTCCAATCCACCACGTATCACTTGTAATTATTTTTGACTCTCCTAAATAATTTCTATCTTTATATAAAATTGCACTGCACTCAGAACTTGGTTCAGAATAACCACACTTACCATCAACTTTTCCTTTATTCACCCAATTATTATTTTCACAAACAGAATAAAACCCTTCTTCACATTTTGTCTCGCCATTTGAACAAACAGGAGTAATTGTATTTTCATTAACCCAAACATTTCCATTATTCTTCCAATCACCAATCACACTTCCTGATGATTTGTAAATAACATCTTCAAGAGCTGTCATAAAATTATAATCTGTATCCTCGCTTCTAAAATCATTTAATTTTGTTTTATACCATTCCCCATCATAACAAAGTAATCTTGAATCTCCTTCTTTAACATGATTATGTTGCGTTGCTTTTGAAGAAGTTCTTTCCCATAATGGCCAGTAACACTCTCCTCCTTCATTTACCCATTTTGCATTAAAACTTGGATTTGAATATTGTTGATTATAAACTATTTTCCATCCTCCAAATCTCTCATCCATGTTTAAATCTTTTGGAACAACAATCCCCCAAGAAGCTCTTTCAGCATGAATTTCTCCAGTGTTTCTATCAGCATAAAGTAAATCAGGCCAGTCGTTTTTTGTAGCTCTCCATCTTCCATCCCAGCACAATAATCTTTTTTCATAATAACCATTAATATACATTAACTGCCCATGCTCTGCTTTAATATCTGCAGGATTTTCAGAATTAACAGGCCAATAACAAGCATTTCCTGTGCCAAAAACATTGCCAGTAATTTTTCCAAAAATATCTCCTAAAAAAGATGCAGATGTAAAAGGAACAATTAACAAAACTAAACAAAAAAACAAAACCAACTCTTTTTTTCTCATTAAACATTAAATAAAGTCATATTTAAAAACCTTTTTCACTTCTACTCCTCACAACTTTCAGCTTTTCCATCTTCAATTAAAATTTTTGCAACTTCTTTTGAAATATTTGCCAACTGACCTTTTTCAAACGGCCCGATCTTTGAACCATCAAAACCAACAAACTCAGAAATATCATCCTTAAACACAATCAACTCATTTTTCTTATTCCCAACTTCCTTACCATTTAAAATTTCAGAAACTTTTTTATTAGAAACCTCAATATTTTTCATCATTTCTTCAAAAAGTTCTTTTTCTACTTCAAGCATATTTTCAAAATCTTGACGAGAAATTCCTGTTTCAGCTGCAATCAAAACCAAATTCAAAAGTTTTTTCCTTCGTCTCAACATCAATTCTTTAAAAATTGTTATAGCATTCTCAAGTTGTTTTTTTGTTTTCACAATAACATCAGAAAAATCATCATCTTGCTTAGATGCAACCTCTTTTTTTTCTTTAAGATAAGAAGCAACTTCAACAACAAAATTTTTTGGCAAAGGTTGTAATTGTTCAGAATAACGTTCCTTCCGAGACGCTTCATAAATATCATTGTAAGTTATCATCCTATAATCCTTGAAGCGTTTATGGCATTTGTCGAGGGGTAAAAAAAATGCCATCGCTCCGTGTTTAAAAGGAAATTGGAAATTCTAGCTAAAAGTTCTTTCATGCGATTTTGTCGAGGTGCAGAAAAAAATCGCCGTTCAGTGTTTAGAGGAGATTGAAAAAGAACCTGCTGGTTCTTTTTAGCTTCATAAATATCATTGTAAGTTATCATACAAAATAAAACCGCTCGGTGTTTTTAATGATTTTGATAATTTAATATCTATACCCAAATCTCAAAAACTCATTTAACAAACCCGACTTTTTTCAATAAATTTTTCCCCATGATTCTTCCAAGTTTTCCTTTTTTTGCTTGTGTCTCGCAAAAATGTTTTTCTTCTGGTTTTGAAGCTGAACCAGGATAAAACAAAACTGGAACAGGATCAGCAGAATGATCTTTTAATTTGCAAGGAGTTGCATGATCTGCAGTAACAACAACAGCAATATTATTTTTAGGGGCAAATTTCCTCAAAAATTTAAAAAGCGTCTTATCAATATGTTCTAACATATCTTTTTTTTCAAGAGGTTTATTATCATGCCCAGGCAAATCTGTTTCTTTAAGATGAATATAAGCATAATCAAATTTTTTATGATTTTTTTTAATTGCTTTTACAGCAAACTTGCACGCCTTTCGCAAACCATCCCACAAATTTTCATAAGAATCTAATTTATATAAAGGAGGATATTCAAAATCACAAACATGCATCCCACAAACTTTTGAAAAACCTTTTTCAAGAGGCATATATGCTACAGAAAACCATTTTTTGTAAAACTTTAATTTCGGTGGTTCAATACCAGCCCCTCTAACCAACAAAAAATTCGCAGGCATTAAACCTCTTTTTTCTCTATCTTTATTAACTTGATGTGAATTTAAAACCTCATAAGCTTGTCTTAAAAATTCATTTACAATATTTGCAGTATATTGCGAATTTTCTTCATCATCTGCTGCCTTACAAAGCCCAACTTTTTTTTCTGTTTTTTTGCCTTGAACATAAGTTAGATCATTACTAATAAGATTATCTGAAAATCCTCCTCTAAAAACTAAAACACCTCTATGCTGAATTGTTGGCTTAAATACAAACGGCACAGAAAGTTTTATCTTTGAATTAATTTCATCTGCTAAAAATTCAGATTCTTCAGTAGTCAAAGTTCTACCAGCTCTTCTATCTAAAATATTTCCTTTTTCAAGAGAATCAATTGTTGCAAAATTTGTTCTAAAAGCTAAATCTCCTCTAGTTAATTTAATGCCCGCGCCTCTTGCTTCTAATTGCCCTCTTGAACTCGAAATTAAATCATTTCCAAAAATAGAAACAATTGCTTCATCAGATTCTGGCACAAACCCTGGTTTTACTGGATGCATTAATCCAAGTTTGCCTCTTGCAGACAAAAAATCTAAATTCAACATTTCTGCAGATTCCAGAGGAGTTTTTCCATTTAATTGCCTACAAGGCAAATCTCCAATACCATCTAAAATAACAAGTACCCCTTTCATATAAAAACTAAAAACCTCTTATTTATAAAAATTTAGATAATTCAAAGGTAATAACACATTCTAATCGTTAACATTATAAACTAAAACCAACTTTTACAAATATGTTTTCAAAATTTAAAGAAAAATTATCTGCATGGACAAAAAAAATTACTGAAAGTTCTAAAGAAAAATCAGAAGAAAAAATTAAACCTGAAAAACTTCCTGGAAAAAAAGAAATTCAGACTAAAGAAATAGAAATTCCAACAAAATTTATTCCTGGAGGAAAAAGATTTGAACCAGATTTAGAAAAACTGCAAGAAAAACTGCAAGAAATTGAAAAAAATGTTGATGAATTAAGAGATAAAGAAGAAAAAGTTCCATTAAAAGCAGAAAAACAAATTAAAAAAGAAGTTAAAGAAGCTAAAAAACAAAAAACAAGAAAAGAAATTTCAGAATTTTTTTCAGAAAAAAAACCTGAAGAAAAAAACACTTCAGAAAAACAAGGTTTTTTTTCAAAATTAAGTTCAAAAATTCAAAAAGTAAAAATAAGTGAGAAAGAATTTGAAATTTATGCTGAAGAATTAGAAATGCTCTTGCTTGAAAATAACGTCGCTGTTGAAGTAGCAGAAAAAATAATTCAAAAACTTAAAGAAGAAATTATTGGAAAAGACCTTCTTAAAAAAGAACTTGAATCTGAAATAAAAGATGTTTTAAAAAATATAATTGAAGAAATTTTAGTTGAACCGTTCAGCATCTATGAAAAAGTTAAACAAAAAAAATCACAAGAAAAAAAACCTTATGTGATTTTATTTTGTGGGATTAACGGAACAGGAAAAACAACCACTATTGCAAAAGTTGCTCACCATCTAAAAAACCAAAATTTATCTTGTGTATTAGCTGCAGCAGATACTTTTCGTGCAGCCTCAATAGAACAAATAAAAGAACACGCAGAAAAATTAGGAATAAAAGTTATTGCACATGAATATGAACATGATCCTGCTTCAGTAGGTTTTGATGCAATAAAATACGCACAAAAAAATGCAATTGATTGTGTTCTAATAGACACTGCAGGGAGAATGCATACTTCAAAAAATCTTTTAAAAGAAATTGAAAAAATCTCAAAAGTTTGCGAACCTGATTTAAAAATTTTTGTAGGAGAATCAATAACTGGCAACGACGCAGTAGAACAAATAAAAAGTTTTGATTGGAGCATTGGTATTGATGGGATAATTTTAACAAAAGCTGACATTGACGAAAAAGGCGGCACAGCACTTTCTGTAGGATATGTTTCAAAAAAGCCAATTTTATATCTCGGCACAGGCCAAGTATATGACAACATAGAACCGTTTGATAAAAAAAAGTTTATACAACGTCTTGGATTATAATTTTTATTAAAAAAAAGTTTAACGATTTAATCTCTGGTAAATCTCTTCATCACTAAGCGGCCTACCCCCTTTATTGAATTTTGGATTCTCAGGGGGAACTGGACTTCCATCTCCACCATAAGATTGATTTAATAATCTATAACCTTCTTCTAATCTCCGATCTAAAGGACACCCAAAATGTTGCACACAATCTAAACGCTTTCCAAATCTTTCATCAGTGTTTCCAGGCATTAAAAAAATAAAAAACCAGAGTTTAAAAACATTTCTCTAAAAAATCACTTTAAACCTAAAATATATTCTTTAAGTTTTGGGTGAAAAGAAGTTGTAAAATATTTTTCAAGTTCTTCAGGATCAACCCATTTAACATCAACAAATTTCCCACCTGCTTTTGCTTCACCTCCAACAATCTCACACAAATAATAAACAGACATAATTTTTCTATTTTCTGGATAAGATTTCGCAAAAATAACCCCTAAGCTTTCAACATCAATTTCTGTAAACTCTTTAATTTTTTTCTTTAAACATTCTTCTAAATCTTCTTCATGGCAAGGCATATCCCCTGGAAAACACCATCCTAATTCTTTTATATAAGGATCATTTTCTCTTTTTCCAATTAAAATTTTCTTTGTCTTAGTATCAAAAACAATTCCTAAAACATTTACTAAAAATTCTCCATCTCCAAGATTATCAAGATCTAACATAAAATAGGGGGTAAAAACCTATTTTTAAAGTTTTCTAATAAAAAAAATCACTCTAAAATAATAAAAGTTCACTCTACCAAAAACTTATTAACACTCAATATACTAATTAAACCATGTTAGAGAAATTAGGCGAAGTTTTAAGAAAAGCCACAAATAAAATTTCAAATGCCATTTTTCTAGATAAAAATCTCGTAGATTCAATTGTAAAAGATTTGCAAAGAGCTTTAATTGAGGCAGATGTCAACATAATTCTTGTAAAACAATTATCTGACAAAATAAAAAACCAAGCACTTGATGAAAAAATAAAAGGCATAGAAAAAAAAGAACATTTAATAAAAATTCTCCATGATGAATTAATAAATATTCTTGGAAAATACCAAACACTAAGATTAAAAAAACAAAATAAAATCATGCTCCTTGGACTTTACGGGGCAGGTAAAACAACAACAATTGCAAAACTCGGAAATTATTATGCAAAAAGAGGACATAAAGTTGCATTATTAGGAATTGACGTGCACAGACCTGCAGCACCAGAACAATTAAAACAACTTGCAGAAAAAAATAACTTGCATTATTTTATTGATCAAAAAGAAAAAGACCCTGCAAAAATCTACAAAAAATTTGAAAAACAACTTGAAAAATATGATTTAATAATTATCGACACTGCTGGACGCCACACACTTGACAAAGAATTAATTGCAGAACTTTCCTCTTTAAACAGAATCATCAAACCAACAGAAAAAATTCTTGTAATGCCCGCAGATATTGGGCAAGCAGCAAAACAACAAGCAGAACAATTTCAAGAAACAACTGAAATCACAGGAGTAATAATCACCAGAATGGACTCAACAGCAAAAGCAGGGGGCGCACTAACTGCATGCGCAGAAACAAAGGCTCCAATATATTTTATCGCAACAGGAGAAAAAATTAATGATTTAGAAGAATTTAATCCAGAATTATTTTTATCGCGTTTACTCGGAATGGGTGACCTACAAACATTAATAGAAAAAATCAGATCTGTAAGTGGCGAAGATAAAATACAAAAACAACAAGAAAAATTAGAACAAGGAAAATTAGATTTGGAAGATGTCATTGAACAAGTTAAATCAATGAATTCCCTAGGTGGCTTCAGCAAAATAAAATCAATGATTCCAGGTTTAGGTTCAGCAAAAATTCCCGAGAATATTGAAGGAAAATTAGAATCACACCAAGAAAAAATAAAAAAATGGGAACATATTGTCAAATCAATGACTCCTAAAGAAAAATCAAATCCAGAAATTTTAGAAAAACAAACAAAGCGAATCACAAGAATTGCTCAAGGCGCAGGAGTAAATAACAGCGACGTGAGATCATTATTAAAACAATATAAAATGCTTCAATCATTTGTGAGAGAAGGGACAGAAATAGATGCTTCTCAAAGTTTTTCTGAAAAACAACTTAAAAAACTCGCAAAAAAATTCGGAAAAAGAAAATTTATGAAGTTTTAATTATTCCCAATTCCCAATAGGGCAGCCAGAAAGCTCTTTTAAATACCAACCTGAAAAACTTTTTGTGTAAATTTCTAATTCAATACCATCAAAAGTTGATCTCGCCTTAATTTTAAGACGTTCATCTTCTTCAATACATTCCGGAGAAACAACCCCTATATTCTCTTCACTACATACAATACTTCCCTTATATTCTATTTCAGCTATTGTTTTTATTTGCCCATTTTCAATTCTTGATTTGCCAATAACCCTATAATTGTGAGGAATATAACCAGAAGTACTTGTACTACAAATTGCTTCAGCACTTGCACCATTTTTCAAAATTCTTCCAAGATGATCATTATTAAAATAAAATAAAGTCCCTCCTGAAAACCCTTCTGCTTCTGGCCAATCAGTTTTGCAATTATCACCTAAACATAATTCATTTGTCTTAATTTTCTGAATTACTCCACTCCAATCAATTTCCCCAACAGAGTGCCCCATAATTGTCGGCGTAGATCCTCCAAAAGCATAAACCCCTAAACTCGCAAAAATCAAAATCCCTAAAACAGCCAAAGTATAAAACAATTTATCAGATAAATTAATCACAATCTTTTTCTTTTTTTTCATATAGAATAGAATAAATCAATGTTTAAAAATTTAACCTAACCATCCATCACTTCTCGGAGCATGCTTTTCGACTTTTCTTCTAACATCTAGGCAAATATCTTTTTCTGAAATTCTCAAAACCTTTTTCCTATTTCTCTTAACCGGCTTTTCTGGAAAAACATGGTCGACAACTTTTAAAAGATAATCATGCAAACTATCTTCTCCAGAATGCAAACTTCTTAATTTATCTCTTTTTTCTGAATCAACAGATGCAAAAATCGTCTGAGCATAAAAAACAAGCCGATCTTGAGAGCAACCGCTAAAATAATTCTTTCTTGCATTAGCAGTCATATTATAAAATTTAGCAATAGGCATTTTAAAAGAAAAAATATATATTAGAGAGGGTTTTTAAAGTTTTTCAATTTAAAATTTCCATGAAACCAAAACTCATCGCACAAGGAGCAGAAGCAAAAATAATTCTTTCAAATAATTTTATTATAAAAGATAGAATAAAAAAATCTTATCGTTTACCTGAATTAGATAAAAAAATAAGAATCAGGCGAACACGTTCTGAATCAAAATTACTAAATAAAGCCTATAAAATCATCCACGTACCTTTACCATCAACTATTCTAAATAATCCTGTAAGCAACGCGAACGAAATTCACATGCCTTTCATCAAAGGAAAAAAACTTTCAGAATCTCTCGATAATTTTTCAATTACAAAACAAAAACAAATTTGCAAAACAATTGGACAAGAAATTGCAAAACTTCACGACAAAGACATAATTCACGGAGACCTAACAACTTCAAATATGATTTTAAAAAATAAAGATATCTTTTTCATTGATTTTGGTCTTGGATACATCTCAAAAAAAATCGAAGACAAAGCAGTTGACATCCACCTCTTAAAACAAGCTCTTGAAGCAAAACATTTCAAAAATTGGGAAATTTTATTCAATGAATTTCTAAAAGGATATAACCCCTCAAAAAATTCTGAAAAAGTTTTTATTCAGCTAAAAAAAATTGAAAAACGTGGAAGATATCGGCACTGAAAAAATAGCCCTGCCAGGATTCGAACCTGGGTCACTGCCTATCTCCCGACCTCGCTCGTTATCATTTAAATTTGCTCGCGAGCTCACTCGACCAAAGGGCAGTATACTTGACCACTGTACTACAGGGCTCTAGAAATCATAGAATAAATCAATTTTTAAAGATTTCCAACAACAAACTTTTTAAACCAAACTTCACCCCTATTAAAATGCCAAAAAAATCTGATAAAAAACCAGAAAAAAAACAAAAAACAAAATCCGTAAAAATAACTGAAAAAGAATTTGAAAAAAAAGTCATAGAGTTGGCAAACCAAAATTTAACTTCTGAAAAAATAGGGGAAAAATTAAGACAAGAAAATATACACCCTAAAGAATATACAAAAAAAATTTCAAAAATACTAAAAGAAAAAAATATTTATGTAAATTCTGATTTAAAAAATGTTGAAGGCAAATTAGAAAGAATAAAAAAACACCAAGAAAAAAACAAACAAGACAAAAGAGCAATGAGAGAAAAAGATAGAGTTTTAGCACAAGTAAGAAAACTCAAAAAATATTTCAACAAAAAATAAGAAACAAAGTTTCTATAATTAAAATGAAAAAGAGGATTGAATTATTTGCAAAAAAATTTTTAGAAAAATCTCACAATAAAGAAATATATATAATAAGTCACTTTGATACTGACGGAATAACTTCTGCTGCAATAATTATTAAAACCTTAAAAAAATTAGACAAAAAATTTTCTGTTAAAATTATAAAAAACCTAGAAGAACAAATTATAAGAGATCTTCCAAAAGATAAATTAATTTTATTTTTAGATCTCGCATCTGGCTCTTTAGAAAACATTAAAAAATCAAACATCAAAGAAATTTTCATAATTGATCACCATGAAATTTCAGAACCAGAAAAAATTCCTGAAAATGTGACAATATTAAATCCTGAATTACTCAACAAAGAAAAAATAAGTGCAGCTGGACTTTGTTATTTATTTTCAAAAGAAATTAATCCTTCAAACAAAGAAAATTCTAAATTTGCTGTGCTTGGAATGATTGGCGACAGACTTGAAAAAAATTTAGATAAATTAAATAATGAAATCCTTAATGATAGTGAAGTAATAAAAAAAAGAGGTTTGCTCCTCTTCCCTGCAACTCGTCCAATAAATAGGGTTTTAGAGTTCAATTCAAATCCATACATTCCTGGAGTAACTGGAGACATAAAAGGAGTTTTATCTTTATTAAGAGAAATTAAATTAAAACCATTAAATGGCAAATACAAAAACATTTTAGAGTTAGACGAAAGAGAAATGTCTAATCTTACAACTGCAATAATGCTCAGAAAACCGCGAGCACAAAATATTGAAATTATTGGCGATATTTTTTTAATTAAAATATTTAACAAACTTGAAGATGCTCGAGAATTAAGTGCAATGATAAATGCATGTTCGCGACTAGGCCATCCTGAAATCGCATTGCAAACCTGTTTAGAAATTCCAACAGCAAAAAAAACCGCAGAGTCGCTACATGTAAAATATAAAAGATTTTTAATATCTGGTTTAGAATTTGTAAATAAAACAGAAAAAACTCAAGGAGAAAACTATGTGATTATAAATGCAAAAAACAAAATTCAAGATACAATCATTGGAACAATCGCTAGCATCTTATCAATGTCGTCCATTTATGAACCAGGAACAACAATCATAACAATGGCAAATTATCACAATGACAAAAAAATAAAGGTCTCTGCAAGATGTGTTGGTGATTCTGGAAAAAATTTAAGAGAACTCTTACACAATGTTGTTTCAAAAATCGGTGGAGAAGTTGGCGGCCATAAATTCGCAGCAGGTTGTTTGATAGAAAAAGAAAAAGAAAAAGATTTTATAAATTCTTTAAGAAAAAATTTAGAAGTTGAAATCGTAAGAGTTTGAGTTTATTAATTATTTTTAATTATCTAAAAACTTATAAATAACTTTAAGATAGATAACCCATGACAATAAATGACTCCTCATTAAATGTAAAAGATGAATTAGGATATCAAACAATGTCTATTCATTTTGGAGCAACAGAAAGCAGATTAGCCTTTCTAGAAAAAGTATTTAGAGAATCTTTATTCGACTCTCCTCCAGCAACTAAAAAAAGTAGAAGGGGTTTGAATAACTCAGTAGAAGAACATATTTATCAGGGCAAAATTAAAGGAAATCCTTATTCTATTTTTATTTCATGTAATGAATGCCCAACACCTGTCTTAAAAACACAAATTCACTACATGGAAATTACTTTCCCAGAAAACATAGAAATTGCAGATTCGCTCATAGAAAAATTTATTGGAAAGTTAATGGTCAGATCTGCTGTAAGTGTTAGAAAAAGAGAAAAACAAATGGAAGAACTATTATCAAAATAATTTTACTACAAAAAATTGTTTTAAAATCAAAACCCTTAAAAAACCAGTGATTATCTAATTTTATGGTAAATCAAATTGAAGAAGGAGATGTTGTATTATGCACTGTAGATAGAATCGTCGGCACAGTAGTATTTGTAAAAATAGAAGGAAACGGCGAAGGAAGCATAGTCATAAGTGAAATTGCCCCTGGAAGAATTAGAAATCTACGAGATTATGTTGTCCCGAAAAAAAAGATTGTTTGCAAAGTTCTCAAAATCGGCTCTTCAGGAAATATTTACTTAAGTTTAAGAAGAGTAAAAGAAAAAGAAAAAAAACAAGTTCTTGACGAGCATAAACAAGAAAAAAGTGCAAAAAGTATTTTCAAATCAATTTTAAAAAAAGATTCAGAAAAAATACTATCTCAACTAAAAGATCAGAAAATTTCAGATTTTTTAAAAGAGTCTAAAGAAAATCCAAAAAAATTAGAAAAACTTGTCGGTAAAAAATATGCCTCTCAAATATTAGAGATTTTAGAAAAACAAAAACAAAAAAAAGCTGTGATAAAAAAAGAGCTTTTTATTAAAACAGAAGACGCAGAGGGAATTAGTCAAATAAAAAAACTATTTTCAGACATCAAACCTGCAGAAGCAAAATATATTTCAGCAGGAAAATATTTAATAAAAATACAATCAACAGATGCAAAAACTGCTTCACAAGAATTGCAAAAAATAATAGAAAATTTAGAAAAAAAAGCAAAAAATCAAAACACAGAATTCTCAATTAAATAAAATTAATGCTTCTGTATAGGCCTGTACTCTAAGATATCTTCATATATTAATTCTCCTTGAGAAACATAACTCTCCACCTCAAATCTCTTTCCAATTATAATATGCCAAGTTCCATCTCGAAACTGCGTTCTCCCAAGGACAGGAACAAACCTTACATGAAGTTCATTTTTAAACCTATGACAAACTTTAACTTCCGCTATTTCAACACATCTATTTCTCGAAGTGCATCCCACAATAGGTAAATGTTCAATATCCTTTAATGCAAATAGCATATCTAAAAAACAAGCAAATTATTTATAAAGATTTATAGGGTTTAATATACATGACAAAACTAAAATTTTTCATAAACAGCAACGGAAAAAAAGTTTATACTCTAAAAAACAAACACAACAACAAACCTACAAAAAACGCGCATTATAAATTTGTGAAAATCAAATCAACTTCTCCTGAACTTCATCTAAAATAGCTTCACCATAAACCCCATCATAACCAGGCTTGACTTTTATTTTCCCCTCGCGATTTTTTAAAATTAATTCAATTAATTTTTCATTAATTTTCTCTCTAATAAAATCTTCTTTAGAAACATTCAACAAAATATTAAACTCATTTCCAAATCTTTCTATTAAAGAATTATAAATCCCCCAAACTTTTTTACTCTGCATATTCATTCCCAACCTCAAAGATATTACTTCCTGTAATGGAAGAATTTTATAAAATAACTTTGCATTTTTTGAAGAAAACCCACTTTTTCTACTTTTATCTGCAAGTTCTTCAACCCTATGATCAACTCCTAAAGTTAAAACTTTTTTGCAAATAGGACAAATATTATTCATAGCTTTACTTTTCTCAACATCACAAGAAAATCCACAATTTCTATGCCCATTAAAATGATAAATTCCATAAGCAGGATCAACATCAATTGTCCCAACAAAACTATTTTCTCTAATCTGTTTAATTAAACCCTTATAAGAATCAACTTTATTAAAAATAGTTGCATTTCTTCCTAATCTAAAAGGCCAAAAACTATGTGAATCAGAAAAACTAAGAAGTGCTTTATTATCTAATTCTTTAATTCTAGAATTCATCGGAATATCACTACTTAACCCAGTTTCAATTGCATAAATTTTTTCTGATTGCTCTTTAAAACATTCTTTTAAACTATCAAAACCAGATTTACTTCCAAGTAAACCAAACCAAGGAGTCCAAATATGCGCTGGAATTATTTCAATATCCTCAGAAATTCTTTTTAGCTCTTCAACAAATTCATAACAAGGAATTTTAAAAATCGGCCTTCCATCATAATCTCTCCGACCCTTTGTATCTAAATAAGAATTTATTTTATCAGCAATTTCTAAATTCGGGACTAAAACAACTAAATGAATTCTTCTTCCCCTCTCTTGAGTATACATTAAACTAATTTCCCCAGAAAGAACAAACGGAAAATCTTGGTAAAAATAAAAACCTTTTCCATTATCAATTAATTTTTCTTTTATTTCTTTCAACCATTCTGGATGTGTAAAATCTCCTGTGCCAAGTAAACCTAATCCTTTTACTTTCGCCCATTTAACTAAATTTTCAATATTAATATTTTTACTGCATGCCCGCGAAAACCGAGAATGAATATGTAAATCTCCTAATAAAACTTCATTAAAATCAATTTCCATGAAACTTTACAAATAAATAAGATTAAATAGTTTATGATTCTGAAATATCCAGCCCTTATAGTTCAGCTAGGATAGAATATTTCCTTGCGGAGGAAAAAGACCGAAGTTCAAATCTTCGTGGGGGCGTTAATCCTTAGGATTAAATCTCCTACATGAAACGAATAACTCGACGATGTTTATTGTTTAGGTTATGAATGGGGCAGTAAACAGAGCATTCCTTGATAAAATTTAATAGTTTATACTGTCAATAGAAAGATTTAAAGTTCTTGTTCTTTATATTCTTTATATCCTTTGCTTTCTAGCAATCTTTTTAGAGTATCAGGCAGATTAGCAGATTCTGGCATCACCTGTATTTCTAAGAAAGAAACATAATGAAGTTGCCCTCTAATGGGATCTGGGGTGAGAGCAATACTAATCAAAGAATTTGGTTCTTGCCATAAAAAAGAATGCTGTTCATTATCTCCTTTACTTAAGGTGCGCCCTTGATAAAGGCAGACTTTCTCTAAGTCTTGAAAAATAGTATCCTCTTTATCCGGAAATGTAAGCGGAAATTCTTTTGTTCCAGCCTTCTGTGCTACATACATTCTTTGATACATTAATAACTTCTTTCCCATATAAAAAACTATATTGCTTTATTTATTAATATTTGTATAGCGAGCAAAAAGTTGCTTCCTTAATCCTTAGGATTAAATAATCATGGGGGCATCATATAAAAATTTATAAACAAAATCAATAATAAATATTTATGACAAATCAAAAAACTCTTGTATTAATTAAACCTGACGCAATGGTAAAATGTCTCGCAGGCCATGTAATTTCTGACCTATATGAAACAAAATTAAAAATAATTGGATTAAAAATAGTAAATGTGAAAAAAGAACTTGCTGAAGCACATTATGCTGAACACAAAGGCAAACCATTTTTTGAAAAATTAATAAAACATATTACTGGAGAATTTCATGATAATGAAAATGTTATTGCAATTGTTTATCAAGGGGAAAATGCAATTGAAAAAATAAGAAAAATCGCAGGCGCAACTCATCCCGAACAAGCTGATTACAAAACCATACGAGGAAAATACGGCAGACATCAAAGCCAAACAGATTGTTTTGAAAATGTTATTCATGCCTCAGATTCACAAAAATCTGCAGAAAAAGAAATCGCGCTTTGGTTTAAACCTGAAGAACTAATAGAATAATTTAAATGAAAACTAAAGATTTTGATGAAAGACTTCAAAAAAAAATAACAAGAGCAAAAAGAAAAAGCACTCTTGAAAGAAAAATATCTTTAATCAGTTCAATCGCACTTTCAATCCCTATGATAATTTTTACATATTATGCTCTAGAAGGTTTATATCGACAATCTTCAGATTTATTGCAAAAAAGCAGAGAACAGATTCAAGTAGCTCAATATCTTCACAATCCTTTTTAATCAACAACTCCGTCTTTAACACCAGCATCAGTTAAAAAGAAAACAGTTTCATTATCTGGTAAATTCGGACTATCAATTAATTTTGCAACACGAGAATCTTTTTTTCCTCGACGTAAATACATTCTATAAGTTGAAGCATGCCCAACAATATTTCCGCCAATTGCAGTTGTGGGATCTCCAAAAAGCTGCGCAGGATTTGACATAACCTGATTTGTAACATAAACTGCTAAATTATATTGCTCTGCTAATTTCATTAAACTATGCATATATCTATTTAATCTCTGTTGCCTATCTGCTAACTGACCCCTGCCAGCAAATTCTGCTCTAAAATGTGCTGTCAAAGAATCTACAATCAAAAGTTTTATTGGCTCGCCATTTTTAACCATCTCAGAAATTTTTTCAATTAATAAAACCTGATGATCTGAATTAAAAGCTCGCGCAACTAAAATATTTTTCAAAACTTTTTCAGGGTTCGCTCCTAATGCTTCTGCAATTTGTTTAATTCTCTGCGGTCTAAAAGTTCCTTCTGTATCAATAAAAACACATTTTCCATTTGCTCCACCTTTTTCTTTTGGAAGTTGCACATTTACAGCTAAAGTAGAGCCAAGTTGTGTCTTCCCTGACCCATAAGCTCCAAATGCTTCTGTAATTGCTTTGCTTTCAAGCCCTTTTCCCCCAAGAAGAGAATCTAAATTTTTACTTCCTGTAGTAATATTAACAACATCGGCTCTTTTTTTCGCATATTCAAAACCATCTTGAAAACCTAAATCTAACATTTTTCTCGAAGCCTGAATTGCTTTTCTTGCAACAGCAGCGCCAACACCAGCAACCTCTGCTAACTCAGAAGGCCCCATAACAGCCAGAGACATTAAATCATAAATTCCAGCTGCTTCTAACTTATTTGCAACAGCCGGTCCAATCCCAGGTAAATCAGTTAACTTCTGCTCAGATTTCTCGTCAGAAACAGCTTCTTTAATTTTATCTGTATCTTTCTTCACAACCATAAAAACACAAAACACTCTCTATTTATAAAGATTATTTGGTTCAGAGAGATATATTCAACTATAAGAAACCAAGTTTAATACTCAACAAAAGCAAATCAAACAAAATAAAAACAACAAACAAACCTGTTTCAAACAAACTTCCTGTCCTCAACTTACCAGAAATTTTTTTCTTAAAAGGATAAAAAATCTGAATCCCGTCTTTTGTAAAACTATCTGAAAACAAATGTAAACCATAACCTAAAAAAAATCCTGCTGCCAAAACTGGAATAAACAAAACAAAAAAAATCGTAATTAAAATTAAAAAACTAAAACTATGCAAAATTCCTCTGTGTTTTGTAAACCATTGCAAAGGCCTAAAAACAACATGCTTGCCTAAATAAGAATAATAACAATCAATATCTGGAATCAGCGTCGCTATTAATGCGGTTAAAACAAAAACAAATTTATTTTCAATTAAAGAAATAACTAACAAAATTCCAAAAACAGTTATCGCCAAATGTGTTCGTGTTAACATTTTATAATTTCCTCACAATAACATAAATTAATTGCAACAGCAATGATATGATAAGCCCAAACGCTGTGATTAACATCTGAAACTGATTAAAACAAGATGTGCCGACGAGATTGATTGAAATAAAAGCAAAAATAAAATAATTAATAAAATTAGACATCCAAATTAATAATTCAAAGTCAACCATTTTAAAAAGATTTTATTATTCCGTAAATTAAAACTATAACAGCAACGCAACCCATAATCAATCCAAGATAATACAAAATCCATTTAATTAAATCCCTACTCTTTTTTTTCATAAAAATCTAACAACTAAAATATATTTAAATCTATGCTTCTAATTCCTCAAGCAATTTGTTCACATCAATTTCATTAATCTTCTCGATAACAAATTCTAAATTATTAAAAAATTTATTTTGTTTTACTGTCCCAGAAAAATGCATTTCTTTTCCTAAAAGCTCTTGTTTTTTATTTGCAAAAGAATCTAAATCTCCTAATTCTTTTTCTCCAAGACCTAATTCAGAAAGAGAATCATGAAAAACAACTCCACGTATTGTTTCAGTTCCATCATCTAAAACTAAATTTAATAAAGCTCTTTTTTCAGGAGTAATTTTTCCGTGTTCAACACAAAACACCCCTTCTTCATTTCGCGTAAGTCGCTTTTTACATTCAGGACAAACTTCAAATAATTTTAAATCAAAAATCTGGACCACAAATGCTCTTGTTTTAACATTTTCAGAAATTCTAAAATTTTTTATATTATTCTCCTTAACAATTTTCTCAGTTCTGACATTTTCCAAAACTTCGTTGCTTAATTTTAATTCAGAAAAACTTCCTAAATGAATTTCATTATCTCTGACAGAAGCATTTGAAACCTCTATAATACTCTGTTCTTTAACAGCACCTTTTTCAATTAATTCAATATGGTTTGCATCCCACAAAACAACTTTAATATTTGATGTCTCGTCAGCAATAAAAAGATTCGCAACTTTATTTTCCTTCCCACTTCTAACAAAAGTTCTTACTGGAAATAAATTTATAACTTTTCCGACAACATTAACTTTTTTCATTCCAGGCAACAGTTCTTCTATTTTTAATTTTTCATTATCAAAACTAACTCCAAGTTCAGAAGCAATTATTTGCGCAGCTCCTTCTTTAGAAATCAAACCAGAAAGTTTTGCTCTCTTTGCTTCAATTCTTCTCTCAACCTCATCATTAGTCAAACCAGAAGCACCTGCAATTTTCCCAACAATCCTCTCATAATTCCCCTGTATCATCTAAACAAAAAATATCCATGGTTTTTAAGAATTATGCTGATAATTGGTTATATTCCCCTGCTTCTTCACAAACAATCCTTAAAATTAATCTAAATCCAAAATAACTTAGAACTAACAATTATCAATTATAAGCGAGCGAGTTTCGAGCGAGCCAAATTAAACAACAAACTTTTTAAATTAATTTCACGGTGTCCTCGCATGGGTCGTATGTTAATACAAATAAAATTAATGCCAACTTCTCCAAATGTAAATCTCGAAGAGATCAAACAAAAATCTCAAGAGATAATTGAAAGATCTCAAGGAAAAATTTCTGGCTTTAGAGAAGAACCAATTGCATTTGGATTAAAAGCATTAATAGCTTCTTTTAGCATCGACGAAAAACTTGAAATAGATCCAATTGAAAATCAACTAGGGAACCTTGAAAACATAAGTTCTGCACAAATTATTGATATGCGTAGGGCGTTTGGATGAATTAGTGAATAAATCTCGAAATAGAGTTTAGTTATATACGAAGAAGGCTTTTGGGCGATCACACAGAATTTTTAAATACTCTTGTTAGAACTTTCATCCAAAATTTAAAATCTTCTTTTATCAATTCCTCTTCTTCTTTTTTTAACCGTTCTTTTTCTCTTTCAAGAATTTTACTAATCCCCCCCCCTAA